>Ga0302165_10000015_pt1 | contig 166859 bp, 156 predicted proteins | sample I_Fen_E3_2_FD_193499 | JGI IMG/M metagenome (GOLD analysis project Ga0302165, IMG submission 193499) | Peat permafrost microbial communities from Stordalen Mire near Abisko, Sweden - I_Fen_E3_2 | ecosystem: Environmental > Terrestrial > Soil > Wetlands > Permafrost | place: Sweden: Abisko...
ATATAACAACCGACTTCCTCATGGTGCAATTGGATATAAAACGCCGAATGAGTATGAAGCAGAATACTGGGATCAGTATGCATAAACATTGGTCTCAGTTAAAATAACGCAACAAATCGTGTCTAAACTATTGACTATAGTGCACTTAACATTGCGTGCCACAGCTTTCTCCTTCGCCACAACATCTTTACCGGCATCGCTAACAATTGCTTCCGTCTGTTCTACTATCAAATAATCCTCTCCTTCTCTTGTAAAAACGGAGACAGCTTTATAAATATCATCGTGATATGTGTGGCATTGAACCTACCGCACTGTCGCAATCCAGATTAAATGTAAACGCATTTGTTTTCATCTGACCCCAATTTTGCGAAACAAAAAACCGCTCTCCACAGCTAACAAAGTCAAACTCTGCAATCTACACATAAAATGTATAAATTACGAGCTTCTAGCTAATTACTTCTTTACCTACGGGATGGATGTGCATTCCAATAAAATGAATCTGTAAACTGATTCACTCATCGTAAATAACAACACATGTAAAAAAACAACATGCGTTATTGGCACTCCTAAAACTTTTGTAGAACAGACCGATCTTCTGTGCCAGATAGTTTACCTACCTGTAATACGTACAAAACATCTTTACTTTATTATTCTGTTCCTAATCCTTTTTCCCCTTTTGGGGTTCCGTATGCAATGAAGCTTTTGCTTCACTTTGTTGACCATGGACAGCGGTCTTTTTAATTTGTGGTGTTCTTTTTTATCACCGATATTATAAAGCTGTCTTTTATGTCAACTATTTTATTTTAATTGCCTAAAAAATGATGCTGGTCTTGCGCTTGGCTAGGCACTCACAACAAGGTTATTAGTTGGTGCAGTTCTGTGTTTGGCTGAACACTCAGCCTAAACTACATTTATTATTATATCAGCCGAACAAACGTTTGTCCACTTGAATTTGCTAAAAAATTTCATAAAAAATGCGCATGAAAAATAGGCTGAATTGCCAGTCATATTTATCACACTCAATACTCTTTATCCAAACACAAATTCAAATCAACCTATTATTTGCTCCATAATTTGAATCAACCCTTGCTACACCAGCATCAATATCTCATAACTTTTAATTATCTGTTTTTTCTTTTCTGTCATTTCATAAATTATATTTCACTATATATGCGATGCCCTTTTGGATACCTCTTCGCCCGGACATCAGGGAACTACAGACGAGTCGCTTACGCGTTCACGACGCCATACCAAAATTACTGGTATCCCTATCCCTTCTGCTTGAATTCGAAGGTTTATGGTGCTCCATCCACTGAGCTCCATTACATGGATTATTATCCTCCCACCGTACTTAACATGTCCGGCTGCTTCATCTTCACCTTTTATGGTCCATCAACTCTCGTCGCATGCTTTGCTGATATTCTGCCAGACAATACCCTGGGATTTTCCTCAATCTGTAGTTGCTATTCAGTTGTCAATGATCTCTCAACTGTTGATAGCAATATCTTAACAGATTTATTTTTTCTCGGGAAGAAACTACGATGGTGTATTTTAGGAAAAAGGCACCATGATTTGGTGTATTTAAAAATAAAATAATAATCAATTATTATCCTAAAACATTACGTTATACTTAAACCTATAACCACAAAAAAATTATTTTCTTTTTAGATAGATAAAATATCATCTTGAATTTCCGTAAAACCAATGAATAGACAATCATTAAATAAATATCCCTTGTGTCCCTATTTCCTCTCTTATCTGCATGATTCTTTTTGCTTGCGCCGCTGATGGATACTTACCTTTTTGCAGATCCATAGTAGCTGCTACATTTAACAAACTTTCTTCTTTTGCATTTATTAGTTTCTTTTCTCTAGCTTGAGATAAAACTCCCATCCAATACGCTGCTCCTAAATCAAATACTTTAATTTCATCTGAAATATCATTATCAAGCTTCTGGTCTTTTTTTGCCTGCCTTTCGCTAGATTTGATTTCGCTTATGGGAACAAGCTTTTTAAGAAATTCTTCCGTAAGCTCCAATGGTAAAGTTTGAAATTGTTTCCATGTTTTTTCATCTTTTGCATACTCTCGCACAATTATTCCATTTGAATTAGCCAAGAATTCATGTGTCATTTTTGCAACTATTTCAACTTGATGTACTAAAGAAGAATACATAGTTTGCTTTTGCCATATCAGATTATAATCAATCGCAAACTCCTCAGGAATAGAGAAAATGATTTTTGAGATTGTATATGGAACAATTTGAGCCTTATTACCACCTTTCGGATACCAAGAAGATCTATTGATTAACTTATCTGTCTCAGTAAATATTATTGCCGCACAAATTGCTTTCTTAAAATACATTTCATTATAGTTTTCTTTTGATTTAGTATATTCCTTCTCAATTTGTTCACCAAATCGCTTCATATTTTTTGCACTTCCATACGCAACAATATGTGGCAAACAATTTAGTGTGTTCATGTATTTCGCAAGATCCTCTTTCCTAATTCTTTGCAACTTCGGATATTTTTCTTTGAACTTTTCTTTTTCTGATTTCGAAAGTTTCATTTGCTCTTGTTCCCATTTGCCGCGTGATCTTTCATAAAACCAAATAGTAGGATGTGGACTTCCATTTACTGGTGGAGCCATACATTTTTTTGATAATTTTTCAATAGTAATATGAAAAGGACTATTAGAAAAGAAATCTGCATCTTTTACTGGATTCTGACAGTTCGCACATCTAGAAATCTGCTCTACCATTTCATTATATAGTTCCTCATTTTCCTCGGAATCCTTATCCGATTTAATAATTGTCAACTTCATCGGTACAAAAATTCCTTCCAGTAAAGAATTATCTTTTCGAATAATAGCATTAGCCAAAGAAGCAGTTGTCTGACCCCCATTAATAATTTGCAAATCAGTCATTTTAAGGATTCTCGGTCCTTTGTATGTATTTTCTATCGTTACGCTATCTGCTGTTGCAGCAATACCATTGTTATATGTAAAAAATTTAGTAGGCTCCTTGATGATTGTATTTCTTATTCCGGAATTTACTTTACCCTTTGCACTAAGAAACGCACGTACATTTCCCTCAAGAAGTCTACTGCCATGTTGAAGATATATATCCGCTAAAAACTTTCCAGGCACTATTGACAAATAAGCATCGTAATCCAACTGTTCTGTCAATTCTTCCTGTAAAAAGGGAAGTCCTTCAACACCATAATCTTGAACATTTATTTCTATTGGTTCTGACTTGGATGCCTGCATTATTTCAAAATATCTTTCAATCGTCCAAACATTCAACTCGACTGGACGATCATTATAATCATCTTTTTTTATTGATTTAATTGTATTAGACAATTTGGCATTTGTAATAATAAAAAATTTGTATTTTAAAATACTGCTTTTTACTATGTTATTACCAGTTTTTTGTCTTATATCCCTTGCAATATTAAGTGTTTCGTCTGAATCATCACAATAATCCGATAACGTTCCAAAATACACTTCATCTAAGAAATTAATCATTCTTTTATACATATTATCCAATTGGATCTTTCCTAGGTTTTCTGGTTCATATGTATCAGTAAAGTCACTTATTATCAAAACCAACGATGCATCAGCTTCATCAAATGCATAGGCATTAAATTGCATAATTGCTTTATTTCTTTTTCTTTTACCAAAATATACTTGAATAACGTCGGTTACTTCTCCTCTATCTTCTAATATTTCTATAGAGCGTTGTACAAACACATCATCTGTATCTGTTTCATTTACCGAAGCATCAATTCTTAATTCGTCAATGAATTCTTTTCTATACTCTTCAATAGTCATATTATTTCCTCATATACTTTATCAACTCTTTCAAATCCAATTCATATTTTGCTTTAAGAATTGCCTTATCTAGAGAACCTCTTTGTAGCCTTGGAAAATCTTTTTCAACTAAAAATCTTATGCCTTCTCCCACCTCATAGACATAATCATCATAGTAGTCATTATATGCAAATCCCTGCATTGATACCTTCGCAAAAAAATCTGCTTTATCCTGTTGATTTGAAATCATTTTATATGTGCCATCAACGAGCTTATTCAATGTAACTCCATTGTACTGTGCACTCATTTTTTCCATCATATAAACAACCAATTCACCAATTTTATCACTTTCAAGCTGCTCAACCGATGATATCTGCACACTACTCTTACCTTTTGATACACCTTTGACCTCATACCATGTATCTTCAATTGAAAAATCTTTATGTGTCAATTCTTGTCCACTCCAGCTTTGTAATGATTGATGTTGACCGTACTGACCAAAAAGAACATCTTTTAGAAATGCAATTTCTCCAATTAACCCCATAATTTCAAGTTCTGTTAAAACATCTTTCTTTGCACTCAGAAACATCTTTTTCCATCTTATAAAACTATTAACAACAAACAAGTAACCCTCTTCATCTAAAGCTACATTTTGGGATGATTCAATCATATCCTCGCAAAATCTGTAAAATTGTTCACTCACTTCTTCATCTACAAGTGAAAAAATAATAGATTTTTGTTCCCTCTTAGCAAATTGCTCGATTTTAACAGCTGCGGTACCTTTTACAGAATGCGGAGTAAAAACACCTCTTAATTTTATCGCTTTGTTCCCTTCAGAATCCAAACCAATATTCCAATCCAGAATATGTTTTACTTCAGCCTTTACATAGTAAGAATACTTAGTAAATGTTTTGAATCTTTCTTTCAGTAAACTCACTATTCTTCAACCCCTTCCAGCTCTGCATCAATTATCATTTGTTCACTTTCCTGTTGTGAATATATTTGATTTACTTTATACTGATGAACTTCACCTGCTGTTCCACAATTAGGAATTCCCATTGCCAGTCCAAGCCATGATACGCCAGCATTTTCAAAATATTCTTTTTCGTCTTCTGACGCATCTTCATCAGAAAGGAAAGACATTTTATACACCAATAATACTGGCTTTCTGTCAGTTACATATTTAAACCACACGTTAATGGGATAAGTTTGTCCAGCTTCAAACGGCACTTTTTTTCGTTCCAAATAATCTGCTGCAAATGCATTCTGTGCACTTTCAATTTTTGACGCATCCTCTATACTATCTAAACCAAGTTTTCCATCTGACGGTCCCGTAAGCTGTCCTCTACTACCTACATTAATTCTATCTCCATTTTCATCATCAATACTTGCCGTTCTTTGAACTGCTTTCAATTCATGATCACATATCACATATTTAAGATTATTTTCATTTCTCCCTTCCATAAAAATAACATCCCACTTATTCAATAACTCATTTTCCGACTCATTTAAAAATGAATAAATACTGTCTATATCAAATCGTAAGTTAAAACGGCTTGACTTGTAATTCTTAAGAAATTTCATAATTATGTTTTTATTAACATCATTAATCTGAAGCCTATTTCCTTTATTTTTATTTCTGCTTAGTTTGCAACCACTCGTCATTGCTATTTCAACAAATTTGTCCAGTTCAAAGCAGTTTTTTCTATTAATCTCTAAGTCATTTATCATATATGGAGTATCATATACATCACCATAAAAAGAGATATACTCGACATCGTCATCCGCTGTCCTCATTTTATTAGCTGCTGTAATCTTTAGCTCTGAACTATCGTTTCTAACTCGTATTCCAAAATCTCGAGGGGTTTTCTTCAGATCTTTCATTCTACGTATATCATTTTTTAATAACTCTGAAGATTCTGCTATCTCTGCATACCAATCAACCGATTTTTTACTTGTCCATATTCTGAAAATATCATCATAATTATAGCGATATCCAAACCATCTTCCCATTTGCATCAATACGTCAAATGTTGCTGTACTTCTGTAGAAATAACTTACTACTAACCCCTCTAGTGTTAATCCCCTTGATAGTGCCATTCCACCAATAGCAATCACTCTTAAATTAGGGTTTTGTTCATAATCCAATTTATCTGAATTTTTTGCACTATTTACAACCATGATTTGAATGTTTTCGCAAGCCGAATATAGAGCTTTTGATACTTTATTCCAGGTAAATTCTAGAGTTGAATAATTGTCTTCCCACAGGTCATAAAGACGTTTTAGTTCTGGGATTTTTTTTATTTCATCTGCATTATTAGTCATATCAAATTTAATCTTTGAGAATATTTTATTAAAGATAGCTTCAACTCTTTCTTTGATATACGCATGAACATCCTTGAAACGGGAAATATTAACTATCATAGTTCGTGGGCTTTTTTCATCATTCCTTAAGTCTCTGATGGCATTGGACAGTAAAAACGTATAAATTGAATCAGTTAAACTATCTGGAAGCTGTCTTCTCCAATCCTTTTTATGTTTGCAATAAAAACTGAAACCATCTTTTTCTTTTACTCCTGCATCTTTTACATATTTCAATGCATTATGATACTGTCCACCTTTATAGAAAATCTTAGTGGCACCAATATACTTATCTGACGTTGGTAAACTATATATAAAATGCTCTGGAAATAAATCATCGGGTACTTCTGGATCAATAAACACATTAGCAAATGGAGTTGCCGTAAAGCCAACATATGATGTTTTTGTAAATATCTTTAATAACTTTCTAATCCATTCATTAATTACTGTAGGATTTTCTTCCGGTTTATGTGTATTTATAGAAGCATTGTCAGCCTCGTCATCAATCATAAGCATAGGATATGGTATTTTTCCTATTTTTTCATCAATATTTATTTTATATAGCCAATTGTACAGTTTCCCTAAAACCTTTGCATTCTTTTTAACAATGCACAAGATAACTTTGCTACTCTCTAATGATTGGATAATTTTATTTTTGGATCCAACAAAATCATCTTCCCTTGATGTAACTGCTGTAACATATAAAGGTTTTCCATCAAGTCCAACACCTACTCTTGCGGAAGTATTTTCATCTTCACTTTTCGAAATATCAAAGCCTACAAATCCTTCTTCGACTCTTTGTTGCGTTTGAGTTCGTAAAGTTTCAATTGTTCCTGTTAATAAAATAATTATCTTGTACCCAGCATCAGCCGCTTTACATATGTATCCAATATAGGTTGATGTTTTTCCTGATTGTACATCACCTAAAATCAACCCTTTTCTCGTAAAATCGCTTTCACATTGAGGATCACCAAGTAAATTCATTAATTCTTTTAATGTAACAAAATCCATTTTGTTTACTGATGGTTGAGCAAGATGCATCTCATTAATTAAAAAATTTCTATATCTATTCCAAAAGAAACCATCTATTTCATCATTATTCACACGTTCCGTATACCAATCATAATGCATATAATCATCAGTTATGCATTGACCATCGGTTTGCTTTGAAAGATATTGATATTTCGCTTGATCTTCAATTCTTTCTTTTTCTTCATCCGTCAATGGGAATTTAGGTTTATCCAGAACCTGCTTAATAATTCTATCCAAAACTTCTTCATCTACTTCTTTTGTCTCATCTCTCTGCCAATCATACAATTCTCCAATAAATTGAAGACATCTACTAATATGCTCTACATTCATCTACACTTCCTCCAATACTTTCATCTTCAGCTCTGGATATTTGCAGTATGGTTCAGATTGAAATAACTTATTAACTTTATCCAGAATATCTTTCTCTCCCATGTTCTTATATATCTCTAGTAGGTAAATTGCATCTGAAAATATTTCGTCTTTGCGTAATTTTACATCTTCTGATGCAATTTCATTTCCTGACATGTCTATATAAATTTGTTGATATGGAATTGATTTTTCTATTTCATCAATTATCATATCAAATCTATCTTGAATTCCTTCGTCCAAATCAATTCCTTTTAAAAAGTCAAAAACAGTTGAATCCCTGTTAATCTTATATGTATATTTCCCTCTATCTTCAACACGATCCCATATATATTCACATTCTTTATCTACATTAACAATTCTTCCTCTATATTTCTGACTCTTAACTGCAATATGCATGGCTTCCTCAACCGCTCTACGGATTTGATTTGAAATCTTTTTTGGAATTATCGCATTCTGTTTCTTAATGTCTATATTCCAAATATCATCCAATGTGTTTGTAATATCTACTCTCACTCTTGCATTTTTTGTTAGCTCATTTTTGGGTATTCCAAACCATGTCCCCCATAAAATCAACCTTTTGTTTCTATAAATATAAAAACCTTGCTTTGTACGATAATTAACAGTGCCACCCATCTGAATTAAGTCTTCCTTAGTCAAGTCTTTTTGAAACGGTAATACAAATGGCGTTACTAATACAAACTGTTCAACACCTTTTGAATCTTGAATCGGCACTTGAATCTCTTTTCTTATATTTGTTTTTTTATGGTTCTCAAGAAAAGGATCTAAACCTCCTATTTTATAATTATTAATATATATTGAAATCTTTTTATCATTTAAATAGCGATGATATATTAAAGATAAATAGTTCGCTGATTTTTCTTTATATTCATCTAAAGTAGTAAACACGTCTCCTGATGAGCGTTCTATTACATCAAAGTTTTCCCACAAAACTATTGTACCCGAATCCTTATCATCAAAATAATTCACTACTTGCAGATTTACGATTTCCTTTTGTTCCAATTCTAGAATTAACCATTCAGCTTGACAAACGACATCAAGATTCCAGGAAAATGCAGAGAGCACCATATTTTGTTTACTAATTACTGTTAATTTTCTGCACTGAGATAACGACGCGGCTTTTAATCCAAGTCCAAATCTCCCCAAGTCATCGGAAGATCTTATTCCATTTTGAACATCACTTCCATACCTCATCGCTTCATATAATGCTTCGGAAGTCATTCCTTTTCCATCATCACAAATTGCAATGTAGCAATCAATTGGTTCATTAGGAAACTCAATATATACATTTTTTGCTTCTGCACTAATGCTATTATCTATCACATCAGCTAATGCTGCTTCAAATGTATAACCCATAGATCGCATTGAATCCATCAGTACTCCTGCCTTAGGCGGATTATTTCTTGGTATAGCCATGATATCTCCTCTCACTCTGGTTACATGTATTTCTTTATAAAATACTATATACCCTCTTATTTATTTTCGATTAATTCTGCAAGCTTCATAATTTCATTTTCATCCTGTCTCACATTTATATTCATAAGTGTTTTGACATCAATAAGTATTCCTTGTATCATTTCAAAATCATTTTTATTGTCTTTCCAGTTACTAATTGCACAACCAACTTTTATCATTTCCAGATTTTCTTGATATTTACTTTTCAAAGAGTCAAATGGCATGACAAAAACATTGAACACGTTCATATTCTCACCATGAATTTTTTTGAATTTTTCTTCGCCAGCCACATATTCACCATATGTAATCTGCTTATTAATTGATGTTGATTCCGGCAAATCCCACGCCTTTCCAGTAACCCCATATTTATAATATTTTGCATCTAGAATATAAATATTGTTTTCATACAACATGATTGTATCCGGCTCAAGTGAAGCATTATCATATGTATCTTTTGGTAGAATCCATGATGTTTTGGGGAAATAGTCTGATTTGTTTTCTATTCCAAATACTTTGTCAATCATTTTCTCCCAGACATATTCAAAACGATATGTACCATACCTATAATTTTTATCTGCTTCATTGTCGCCTTGAGATTCTATAATGGCTTTCATATGATTTAAAAGTATTCTATTACGGTCATTAAATGTATCTGCCAGCTTTGTCTTTATAACTGAAATAAACAGCTTTTTATTTTTTTTAATTCTTGCTTTTTTAGGCATTGATTTTGTAAATAACCATCCAATTTTATCAAAGCTTTCATATACACAATACTCGTGTATTAATGTAATCAGCTCATTCTCTTTAATTGTGTTTTTCTTTGTCATAAAGTCCAGATAAAATATATCATTATCTTGCACATATGGATGCTGAGTCTTTATAGTTCTTCCCCAGCTTATCTTTCCTGTTTTGGATACACCGTATATTACTTCCTGCTCTCTGAAATAACCCCTGGCATAGTATTCTCGGATTATATACATATAGGATTGAATAGGAAATACTACTTCATCAAATTTATTTCCTTGACTAATAAGCTCAGAATCCTTACGCTCTGTATTAGCTGCTAATATTGAAAATAACAACAAAATATCTTTCCTTAATTCCTTATCTTTCTCAGACACATGGTATCCTAGAGGGAAATTGACACATAAATCACCATCATTACACTTAAGTCCAACAAAAGTATCCATATCTCTATTTGAATTGATAAAACATTTACTTCTTATATCAATCTCCTGCATCTTATCACCACCTAGTTTACTTATCCATATCTTCCTGTTTATCCATTTGCATTTTAGCAAGCATCTTATTATATACATCTATTCTCAAAACTGTTGCCAGTTTATCTGATGTTGCATTTTCATAAGAAGTAATTACATCTTCTAGTGACTTATATTCATCTCTAAATATTGCTACCTTATCCATCTTAAAAGCATCATCCCACAGATATTTTAATACTTTTTCTGGGAAGCGGCTTACTTCCAGTTCTTTCTTTTTTGCAAAATATGCACCAAGACGTTTATCTTCTGAACTTGCCATATCAGCATTTATATCAACAACAAGATCATTAACAACAGTTGCAAAAGCTCCCCAGTTTAACTTTGTACCAGTAATAGTTGACTTTGAGTGCTTTGCAGAATCAAAATTGTTTTCTATCTGTTTCATATTCCATCTTCGTTGAAATGCTGTATCTAGTGTAAATACATTCTGATCTGCTGTATTCATTGTAGCAATAATAAACATATTTGACGGAATCTTCACAGAATAATTTTCATTTCCATATACTTCGTTTGCAACATCATAATTGGATATTCCATACTCGCTTTCCCCTATTTCTTCAGCGGAAAACTCCTCTTCGTCATCTTTCCGATCCAACAGTTGAAAAATCTCACCAAATATAGCGGGTGAATTTCCCCTGTTAAGCTCTTCTATTATAAGATAATAATAATTTTCCGGATCTTTCACTGACTTTTTAAGCATTTTTGTAAATGGTCCAGGCGTGAATACATATTTTAATTTATCCCCATTTTCTATTTTCTCAACTCTTGGCAAAATCTGCCCGACAAAATCAGAATATGTGTAATCCGGATGGAATACCACTCTTTCCAGATATCTTTCATCTGAGCAATACTCTGTTTTAATTGTATGACTCTTTCCAGCACCCGGAACACCATACAATAAAATGTTCTCTGCCCCCGTTTTCCTTTTTTCTGTGGACGAATCACTATTTTTTTCTCTATCACTTTCTCCAAATATGGAAATTCCATAAGTATTCTTATTAAGGCAACGATAAATATTTAAAGCTTTTTGCAACTCAGTTGAATATGAATCATTTAATCCCGATACCTTAATAATATCAGGCGCGCGAAAATTTTTCTCCAATATATTCTTACCGTATTTAATTCCAAAAATATGTATTGATGCCACCTGCATCTTATCTTCTGCATTATCATACATATTCCTAATCATTTCTCCAAGCTGTTGTAAGGTAAATTCTTTATCCGTAATCTCAGTATCATTAATTTCAATAAGCTTTTTTATATCAACCTTCGTATTTGTCGAAAGTTTATAGAACTTATTGTTTAATTCTGACAGATGATATTCCCCTTGTATTTCATCGGATGCCTTTACTCCGATACAATCGTATTCCAATCTTTCCTTATATTTTAATAGAACTAAGTAATCACCTGTATGTAAAAGCTTCCTAAATACAACAAATGACTTGTCATCAATTGTTGTAAGTGATAACTGCACTTGATCCGATTGTGCTTTTCTCCGACTTCTAACAATACTGGCATTTACACAAACACTTTCATTTCCGTCATAATTAATACCAGATGTATCATCTCCAAGATAATCGGTATTTTCTTTATATAAATAAATTGGAATCTGAGTGATAAAATATTTCTTTAATTGTTCGTCACGATTATCATACTCACACTCAAAATATCCATCAGCCATCAGATAGGGGAAAATATTCATCTGTTCTCCTGAAATCGCAATATGCGTCTGATTGGTTGTACGACCTTCATCTAGCGTATTAGATGCTTCAAGACGCTTTACAATAATACCATCATACTCATTATTACTTAATCCATCTATTACATGTCGAATTATCTCTAATGCCTCAATAAATTCCATTTCAACTACCTACCTTCTATTTTTATTAATACCTCAAATCAAATATATTTTTTTGTAAATCTACAAATAGGAAAGTTTTTACATCCAAAGAATTGACCATGTGCCCCATCTCGATTAATTAATAATGAATCACATAATGGACATCTCTTGCTTAATGCTTCTTCATAATTCAAAATAATACCTTCTGCATTTCTAATAGAACCGCCTTCTATAATTTGATTGATTTGCTCTAATTCTTCATAAATTTCCATAGGTATATAATAAACAGGTCTGGATTTTTTTTCAGTTCCTTTAAAATTCGTGTAATTTGCTTTCATAAAATATTTATTATATTGTACCATTCGTGAAATTCTTGTAAACTTCCAATCCATAACTTTTTTCGAATCAATAAAATCCATTATATTTGTTGTTGTTTTTCTTTCTTTACTTCTTACACTATCATAGAGAATAACATTAAAAACCTTCATTCCCGACCATTCCAATATGTTGTAGACATTATCAATTTGAAAACAATCCATTCCAAAAACAGGTTTAGAATCTATCATAAATTCATCCTTAAATTTTATTTCCAGACAAATTGGTAACGAATGATCTTTTTCCTTTTCGTCTATAATCAAATCAATATTACTCGAGTAAAAATACTTGTTTAAAAAAGCATCTTCAATTTGTATGCTTCTCTCAATATCTGTAACGACATTTATCTTTTTATAATACTCTATGCAGCGCTTTAACTGTCTCATTTCGTCAGCAGATATTGTTTTATCTACATTATACTTTTCTATTTCATCGATACTATTTTTTATCAAAAATTCAGAAATTGTATAATTTTCTTTATTAACGATAGATGCAACTTTCCAACTATCCTTATCTTTGTACAGCTGATAACATTCTTGCCCCTTTTTTTGTAACAATGTTGCTACTTTGATATCTAAACTTGATAAATTGTTTGTCTCAACAAAATAATACTTTCTATTATTCTTTCTGCTCTTAGAAAACCACCAATCTTTTGAATAAACAATATTGTCAGTATTTGCAAATCTATCAATAAATAAATATTCTGTCACATAACCTCCAATAATCTTACTAGAACGATGCCCCAGTTTTATCATTTGTTTATCAAAATCAATATCCATTATATCAAATCCTTTCACTATGAATTATTAGATGTCCTTTTATTACTTGTGCAATTGCTCTTCCGAGTAGCGGAGGAACTGAATTACCTATCTGCATATATGTCTTTGTATATACCCCTCTAAAGAAATAATCATCTGGAAATGACTGGACACGTGCCGCTTCTCTTGGGGTAAGACCTCTTGCTTGATTTGGATGAATATACATATTACAGTCAAACTTCATATGCGCGGTAATTGTCTTACATACTTTATTATTATCAAGTTTAAAATATTTATCTTTAAAAATATCGTTCCTTCTTGCATATGGCATAATATCTGCTATTTTAGGATCATCTGATCTGTCTCCCGGTTCCATTCTTCCGTATATTTCTATATCTCTGTCATTATTATAACGTGCCTTATGATTAGCAACTGTCTTTATTATGCGCCCTTGATTGATATAAGTAATATACTCATTAACATCTGTCACCAATTTTTTTTCTATTTTATACCCGCATTCCGGTGAACCCTCTTCAGTTGAATTTCTGACTCTTGAGGCCTGTAATTTCCTTAGACCAAATAATGCATCCCCCAAAGTATGCTCCGGGATATTTTTACTCAATGCAAAAATTTCTCTAAAAATGGATTCATTATCAATTCCGATTCGATTTCCAATATATATCAACCGCTCTCTGTTTTGAGGTACACCATAATCCTTCGCATTAAGAATATGGCATTCAACTGTATAGCCAATATTTATAAAATCTTCCTTTACCTGTTCTGCAACTGATAGCATTCCTTTTACATTTTCCATTACAAAAAATCTAGGATTCACTTTTTTTACTACTTCCACATAGCTATTATATAAATGATTTCTTGGATCATCTATTAAACGCTGTCTATTTGCCATACTAAATCCTTGACATGGAGGTCCTCCTACAACAACATCAACTTTTCTACCAGCTAACAAAGCTTCCAGATGATCAACAACATCATTAATATCTCCTAATACAATATGATCTCTTGGTGTTTCTGGGTGATTATGAGCATACGTATCCACACAGCAATCTTGTATATCATTTGCCAGACTCGTAATAAATCCTTCTTGTGTAAAGCCAAGTGATAATCCGCCTGCTCCGCAAAATAAGTCAATTATCTTAAGTGCATTCTCAGACACATCTTCTCTTGCGTTCATAATAAATGCATTGCAATACTTGCTTACTGGGCAAACACTACATTTCTGACTTTCACTATTACAAATTGTTGCTATATTCTTAAATGCATCTATGAATTCAGAATCGAATTGTAATTCTTTCTTATAGAATTCCGCTCTGTCATCCAAAAAATTTTCACCTGTTTTTTGTGTTACTCGTTGAACACACAAATCTATGTTATCGTTCTTGTTTAGCTCTATTCCAGAAACTGCAAATGCTTCAAATTCTGTTTTATCAATTTTATAATTCATCAATCCACCCACTCTTCAAGTTGCTTTAATGTATTTTTAACAGACTGGGCTACTGCTCTGGAAACATTTACTGTTACTGCATTTCCAAACTGTTTATATGCTTGACTATCTGATACTGGTATCATAAATGTATCATCAAAACCTTGTAATCTAGCACATTCACGTGGTGTCAATCTTCTCACGCATCCTTTTTGTGTAACATAATTGTCTTGACACGCTCTGTGCATTTTAGCCATAGTTGCACACAATGGTCTCGCAATTTTTAAGTCAATTTCTGATTTTGCTTTATACCCTCCCGTACCCTCAGATAATATAGTAGGCAATATCCTATCCGATAAAAAATACTTTGGATTCACATCATGTTCTAATAAATCCTGTAAAGTTTTATTAAGTTCCTCTTTCACTGGAAATATATATTCTGCATTATCATTTGCAAAACAAACTATGTATGTTCTATTTCTAGTTTGAGGTACGCCAAAATCAGCTGAATTCAATATATCACAATATACTTTATATCCCAGTTCTTCTTCCAAAATTCTTTTTATTTCTTGATATGTTCTTCCATTATCATGTGTTCTGAGTGATCTTACGTTTTCTAATATCACTGCCTTAGGTTTTTTACCTCTTTGAATTTTATTATTAATAATTTCAGATATTCTAAAAAATAATGTTCCTCTGGTATCTTCAAATCCTTTTTGCTGTCCCATCATACTAAATGGCTGGCATGGAAATCCACCTATTAGGACATCACAATCTGGAATCTCATTTAATGGAATTTCATTTATATCTCCATGTACAATATGTTTTCCAAAATTGGCTTCATACGTTTGTACCGCATATTTATCAAAATCATTCGCCCAAATGATTTCATATCCCATATCAACAAATCCCTTATCAAGGCCCCCAAGTCCGCTAAAAAATGATACAACTTTCACTTATTTTTCCTCCTTAAGCCTATTATTACGTATATATTCTCTGATCCATAATCCTATCTCAACAGAGGCACTCTTTCCTTCATTATGTAATAACTCCATAAATTCATCTTTAACTATCGGCTCAATCGAAATTTCAATCTTCGCTGTTTTTTTTCGACCTGCCGGTCTTCCACAGTTACTATTTTTTTTTCCAGTCATTTAATTTCCCTCCATTTAACATCCATATTATATAGTGTTTTTATCATGGTGTAAATAGATTTTTATTATATTAGTATACATTACCCAAACTGGTTGATATACTATTCTTAAGGCATAAGAAAGGGGTTTTATATGTATACACAAATCATTAGTGAATTAAATAATTACCTAAGAAACTTAAACATAAGTGATAATCCAATAAATCCAGATGAATTCCAAGCTGTATTTGTAAAGAAATTGTCGAATCAGAATATCATAAAAGAAAAACGTAGAATAAACGCAGGAGCTACTGTCTCCAATGTAAACCAGACTCATCTTGATATTACAGGCCGACAAAGTATGCTGTTTTTCTTTGAAACTTTAAACTATGAAACGACTTCTATTCAAAACATTGATATTGACTTATATGAAAACAATTATAAATATCTATTTGATATAAATGCTCCCAAAAGAGAATGGGACTCAGAAGGCAATACATACTTTACCCGTATTTCTGCCTTTTTCCCCTCACATTTAACTCCGTCATACTTAAACCCACTCTTAGGCAACTGGGACAGAATATTACATAGTTCTGCATATAAAAAATATGGACACACAGGTGATCAGATTCAGATTAATATTCCAGATTCTGATGAGCTTTTTACCAAGTTTCATCATTTGGCATTCCAAGATGACGCTTTAGTCCTATTAAAGTATGATTATTTTCATTATCTGGCAATTTTAATTCCTCTTGAACTGTGTAATAATCTATATGCGATTACCCATACTTATGGTACACAAAATGTAAATATTGCTTTAGATAATCCTTCATATAACAATGAGACTGCATTACAAATTCAATTTGATGAAGTCACAAAAGATCTTATATTTGATGAAAATGAATCCTTAACATTACAAAACTCATTAAACAACAGTTTTGCTGCTGGAACTGATATCCCGCGATTGATAAAAACTCGCGTATCCCAAGGTGCTTTTCGTAGACTTCTACTTTTAGAACGTCATCAATGCCAATTATGTGATATTACTACTACTTCGACATTAAGAGCTAGTCATATCAAAGAATGGTCTCAATCCTCAAGAGAAGAGAGAATAGACGCTGCTAATGGATTGCTACTCTGTGCAAATCACGATGCACTTTTTGACCGTCATCTCATATCTTTTGACCCAGATACTGGTAAAATCTGCATTTCAGATTCTATTAGTGCCGAACAAAAAAAGGCATTAAATATATCTGAAAAACAAACCATCCTTCTTAATGAACACAAAAGAAACTACATGAAAATTCACTACCAAAAGTACAAAGAAAACGAACATTAATTATATCGGCAAATCCGATGGTTTTTAACAAACTGCCATACAATAAAAAAGAACTGCACACCTACTCATCTGCAATTCCTTTTTATTCATATCACATATCCTTTTATAAAGCGTTATAATCCAATTGTGATCTACTCCAGCTCAAATCCAGCCAGACTTGCACTTCCTTCTCCCTGATAGGTTATATAAAGTGCATGTACCCCATCCGGAATTTTTATATCTGCCACATATTCTTTCCAGACATTTGAAAAATGAATTGGAATTATGCCATGTACATCACCATTCCATTCTGTTTTGATTTCAAAGTATCCTTTACAATATCCTCTGACTTTTATCTTTACTTTTTGTATGTTTTTAAAATCAAAATATTTAAACCCTGCGGTTGCCGATGGCTTCATATTGGCGATATAACCAATTTCTTCATCTCCATCTTTTCCATCCTGCGTTATTTTAGGAAATTGATTATTCATCCATGCACAGGAAAAATCTGTGTATACCGATTCTTCTTCACAAAACAGATTGCAGGCAAGGTAAGCTGCATATTTACTCTGTCCCAAAAGTGGACCATCGTTTAAACCACAGGAGGTCATTTCTACCTGAGGAATACTTCCATCGCTTAAAAATTGAATTTCTTCGGCACAACCCTGTCTGCTAAAGTTCGTTCCATTTGTATGACGATGGTAAAATATATACCATTTATTATTGATTTCTACGATGCTCCCATGATTATTTCCACCATAAAACATTGGCTTATCGGCTGGTTTATATGTATCGATTCCCTGATCGTTATTGCTTATGATTACGCCTCTGTAAGTAAAATCCTTTGTTGGATATTTACTGGTTGCATAACACAATTCATGCATTAAGATAGAGGAATAGACGAAGTAATAGGTATCTTTATATTTTCGAATGGAGGGTGCCTCAAAAAATTCATGTCCTTCAAAACCACTTCCCTGGCTATATGGTTCACTTGGTGCGATTATTACTGGTTTTTCTAATATTGTAAGCATATCAGCGCCTAATACCGTTGCCATTGCACCACTTCTTGTTTTATCCCCTTTTGAACAAAATCCTGTATACAGATACGTTTTGTCACCCTCTCTTAGAACACCGGGGTCAAATTGTGGTTCATCGCCTTGTTTTTTTCCTAATAATTCTCCATCTGCATAATGAACGTATCCATAAAACTCATACTTTCCAGCAGGTGTATCGCATACAGCTACAGATACAATGGAGCGTTTGCTGTCAACATAGTATAAATAATACCTTCCATCTACTCCGATTGCTACGTCCGGCGCATATAAACAGCTGTCACCGTCTTCATTTTCTTCTACCTCTGTAGTTTTTAATAAAATTCCTTCATAGCTCCATTCGGCAAGATTTTCCACTGGTGCTGACCAGCAGACATAATCATTGAGGCAATATGCATAGCCATTTGCGCGGTCATGTGATCCATACACATAGACTCTGCCGTTAAATACATATGGTTCTCCATCCGGAATATATTCCCATGATGGTAAATATGGATTTAATCCCTGTTTTTTCATGTTGTCTTCTCCTAATATATAGTTTTTGCAAAAGATGTGTTTCTCTTTTCTTTTTCATACCTTTTTTATCATAACCTCCATACATTTTTATTGCTCGCAATCTCACTTTCAATATAGACAGATTTTACGATTATGGCTATAATTATTTTATTCTAATTTTAGGAGTTGCCATGATTGCATTTCACGAAAAAAATATTTATCCAGATGATTTTCCTGTTGCTATATTTCCATTTCAGCATATGAGTTTTCTTCCCCATTGGCACAATGACATCGAAATCATTCATGTGTATGAAGGTAGTTTACGAATTTGTGTTAATTCAAAAACCAGAGTTCTTACCAAGGGTGAGTCCTGCATTTGTGGCAGTGGAGATATTCACGCTTACGATAGCGATGATTTAGAATGCTTTGCCATCTTACTTTTATTTCGAACTGATTTCATGGATAATCAGATTCAATGGCCTAAAAATGCTGTTTTTCAGACTCCATTTGTAAATCAGCTTACAATTGCCAGATATCATATGGATTCTCTTTGCTCTGAGCATATCGGGAATCTGCTGTCTGATATTCAAAAAGAAATGTCCGAAAAAAAAGAGTATTATCAGCTTTTTGTAAAAAGCAGCATTTATGAATTATATGGATTTATCTTACGGAATATCCCTACCATTTCGATACAGGATGATTACTATAAAAGTTTTACCGTTATCAATAAAATGCAGAATGCTTTGGATTATATCCACACAAATTATCATGAAGCGATTACCCTTACAGAGATTTCTAATCAGACAGGCCTTAAAACATCTCAATTTTCAAAATTGTTCCGGCACATGTGTGGAATGAGTTTTGTAAATTATCTAAATCAGGTAAGAGTTTCAAAAGCAGCAGAAATGCTTGTTCATACCTCTGAATCCATTACCAGTATTTCCATTTCCTGTGGATTTAATAGTATTCGCAATTTTAATTATACCTTTCAAAAAATCAAGGGATTGTCTCCCTCTGCTTTGCGAAAAGAAAAAATCGATTAAAAAAACGAGAACTTCATAAAATTCTCGTTTCATAAATGAATCTATGCTTTTTTGTATATAATGTCTGCCAAAGTTACATTTCCTTCCTGTATCGTTCCAGTAACAAGAAATCCACATTTTTTTGTATAAAAATATATGTTTTCCACTTTATCGGCTGGTGTAACCAGCGAAAGTTCTTTTAAGTCTGTGAAGTGGGACAAGACAAAATCAATCGCCTGTTTTCCATATCCTTTGCTTTGATATTCTGGAATTATGCATAAATTACCTAAAAAATAACTCTGCTCTGCTATTTTCTTTACAGAAATAACACCAATCGGAAGCTGATTTGCATAGACGATAAATTTTTGAGTTTCTGATTCCAAAAGAGATGTTCGCATCTGTTCTACTGGCACATTATATCCTGGACATTCTCCGTATCGAATAAAGTCCGAATGATATGCTTTGTTATTTAATTCGATTATTAATTCGCAGTCGCTTTCCAATGCTTTTTCAAATTGAACTGTCATGTAATCCACCTCTCGTATATAAAAGATTGTAAGTTATTTCATCCCAAATTTAGATGATGCCTTTTATAATACTATAGATTTTTATTTTTTTCTATAAAATACAGATTAAAAAGACAGGATTTCGTTCATAAACCAAAATCCTGTCTTTACATTACAAATTATGCTCAAAAAATGTCTTTATTTCGTTGCAGGCTTCTACTTCATCTTCACCTTCGCAGCAGATAACAACGGTTGTTCCCTGCTTGATTCCAAGTGACATTACTGCCATAATTCTTTTTGCATCGGCTTTTTTATCGCCACGGTCTATACTGATGGTGCTTTGATATTGCGCTGCCACCTTTACAAGCATTCCTGCTGGTCTGGCATGAATTCCCAGAGGATCTTTTACGGTATAACTAAATTCTTTCATAGTTCGTCACCTCTAATTCTTCTCCATTTGTTTCCAGTAAATGTTGAAACCAGGAAAAACTGTCTTTTTTCATTCTTTTTTTGCTTCCATTTCCGTAATCATCCTGGTCCACGTATACAAATCCATATCGTTTACTCATTTCTGAGGAGGAACAGCTTATAATATCAATCGGTCCCCAGGCATAATATCCGCGAACATCCACACCATCGGCAATTGCTTCTTTCACTTGTTTTATATGATCGCGGTAGTATTCTATTCGGTATGGATCATGAATCGAACCGTCTTTTTCCAGTTTATCGTAATATCCAACTCCATTTTCCGTAATGTATATTGGACACTGGTAGCGGTCATAATAGGTATTGAGCATATATCTAAGTCCGATCGGGTCAATCACCCATCCCCACGGATTCGCTGGAAGCTCTTTATTTCTATATGCACTATTATCTTTTTCAAAGCTTTCTTTGTCGCATACTCTTGTATAGTAATAGGAAAAAGACATAAAATCCGCTGTGTTTTTTAGTGCATCCTCATCGTTTAGTCCAAATTCTATCTGATATCCTCTTTCTTTGAAAAAGCGGAATGCATATCTTGGATATTTTCCTCTAAGTAAAACATCTGTGAAGAAAAATTCCATCTGGTTGTGGCGAAGTGTTGCCATTACATCTTCTGGCTTACATGTTGCTGGATAAGATGGTCCTCCACAAAGCATACATCCAATCTGATATTCTGAGTCTGTTTCATGCGCAATCTTTGTTGCAAGACCGCAGGCAACCATTTCATTATGAACTGCCTGATACTTTGCCTCATTTAGATTTGCGACTTTATCCTCTGCAACTCCCAGATGATTAAATGACTCCACTGAAATTAAATTTATCTGATTTACAATAATCCAATATTTTACTTTTCCTTTAAAATGTTCAAAAAGGACTTTACAATAATGAACAAAGAAATCAATCACTTCTCTCGAATACCATCCCGTATATTCTGTTGCTAAATACAATGGCATTTCATAATGTGAAATTGTAATCATGGGTTCCATTCCATTTTTTAAAACCTCATCAATCAGATTCTCATAAAATTCCAAGCCCTCTTTATTGGGTTCTTTTTCATCCCCTTTTGGGAAAATACGTGCCCAGTTAATCGATGTCCGAAAAGATTTCAATCCCAGTTCTTTTAGGTATTTCAAGTCTTCTTTATAGGTATGATAAAAATCAATCCCCCAATGTTTTGGGAATATACGATCCTGACTTTTAATCGCTTCCTTTACATAGCTCGTTGTTATTTCACCGTTATACCTTTTTTCTGGTGCTATATCTGCAACATATTCATTGATATCTGCAATGCATAAACCTTTTTTGCCTTCTTTATAAGCTCCTTCTATCTGATTTGCTGCAAAAGCTCCACCCCATAAAAAGTCTTTGGGAAATCCAGTTGGAACAGTGTACATAATGGCTCCTTTCATATGAATTTTTAAATTGAATCTTACCAAAAGAAGGTTCCAATGCAGTGTCAAGTCACCATTCTTTTGGTAAATTCACCTAATATATCAAATGTTTTCATCGTTTCTCAAATGCTAGAGAAATTATTTTTCCAGCTTCTCCAATCGTTTTTCAATACTTTCAAAAATTTTAATCAGTTTCTTTGTCATATGAATTTCGCTGTATATTGTCATAAGGGTGTCCTGCGCATGTGCAAAAAGCAGATTGTACTCTCTCTTTTCTCCAGCAATCTCTCCTTGAATCGCCTCTGTCTGGATATGATGCGCTTCTGCAATTTTTTTATCCGCATCTTCTATTTTCTTTTGCGCAGTTTCCATGTCGTTTTCTTCTATTGCACTGAGTGCTTCATTACAGCACACTCTGGCATCTCCTGCCGCCATAATAATCTGCATTGCATTTTTAGATGCAATATCTAATTCATCCTCTTTTATTTCATTTCGCATAATACGAATCCGCCTTTCCTATCAGTAAGTATTTTCTATTCCTTTTTTATTTCTAACTGCTCTTTTGCCAACACCTGCTTATCATATACTTTAAAAAACGGCATCCAAACTGTAAATGAAAGAGCAAAAATAATTACCACTAAGATAAGTCCAGTAAAAGATCTGCTTGTCAGTAATGTGCTAATTGGGAATGGGCAATACCATGCATTGAATACATCCGTTGGAATCGGAGCCAATGGAATTACTTTTGTAAATATATAGGTAACCAATGGAAGAACAATACCGTTAATCCACATCGGAATCATCAGAATTGGATTCCATGCAATTGCACCAAACACTGTAGGCTCATTTATATTTAAGATACCAGGTCCTATACAAGCTACGCCTAATGCCTTTAATTCTTTTGATTTTGCCATGGTAAGCATTTGTATGACGAGTGGAAGTGTACAGCCTACACCTCCAATCCACAGGTATGCAGAATAAATCGTTGCATCCGTTGCCACATTTAATGTAGCTGCGCTTGCAGTTCCAGCAATAGCAAGTGCATGGTTTGCCTGCGCTGCGGCTAAAAATACCGGGCTTGCAATCGGGGTAAGCACCCATGTTGAGATTCCCATCGAATACAAGAAACAATACAAAAACATTAATAGTACAAATCCAAATGGATTTTGAATCAGCTTTTGCAAAGGCATAAAACAATTCACGATAATCTGATATAAATTCAAATTCAAAAAGCTGCTATCTGTCAATATCCACCCTAGAATTGCAACAATACCAATTGGAAGCATAGAATCAAACCAGTTTCTTACAAAATCAGGAATAACAGAATCTCCTTTGAAAAAAGAGAAATTTGCAAGTGCATTTACAATTGCTCCTGCAATCAGTGCGCAAACAATTGCAACAAACATTCCGCCTGCACCAAGTCCGCCAATACCAGTAAAAGAAGAAAATGTGATTGATTTTCCACCAAGATTACTTGTCTGATTTGCTATGAATTGTGGATTGACTGCCATTAAAAACAAAATCAATCCTGCCATACCTGCATTAATACGACTTTTTCTTTTTCTCTTTTTCTCCATTAAATTAAATGGAATCAAAAATGCAACAAAGATGGATACCAGACCAAATGTCCAGCTGTATGGTGTCCAGAAATTTGGCCACCAGGAGAAGTAGTCTCCCGGAATTGCCAAAATGCAAAAGATAGATCCTAAAAAGATTAATGGCAATACCTGCATAATGGATTCCTTAATTGTTGCAATCCATGCATTATTGTTTATTACCTGCATTCTTGGAGCAAATTTATTACTTAACCAGTCCATAAATTTATTCATAAAAATATATCCTCGCTTTCTTTATGATTCTTTAAAATAGGATAACAAATCGTCTAACGCCTGATCCCCATTCAGTTTCGCATAGTATTCTGATTTCATCAAAATCACTTTTACTTTTGCATCCCCTTTTCTCTCTTCCACATCCTCTACAAGATATTTCAGGTGTGGTCCTATCATCAGCGCATCGATTTCATCCAGATAATTTTCAATCTCAGACTCACTTCTTGCTGTGATTTTTATGTCCATTCCTCTTTTTGCTGCAGCTTTTCTCATATTTGCAGCCATAAATCCGCTGCTTGCGCCTGAGCCACACACAAGCAAAACATCTAATGCTTTCATATTTACTTCTCCTCTCTCTATTTGTGTTTCTTTTTGATATTATCAATTTACTATATGGAAATAGAAATAACAAACTATGTTTTTGCACTATAAATGGTGCAAAATGTTTTTTGTGATTGTGCATTTTTTATGTTAATATAAATTTAGCAATATAGTTAATGTATATTTTTACTTTTATAGAGGAATCAAAAATGGATAATAGAAATATTAGTATAATAAAAATTCTTTCTTCAACAAATGGTACACTTCCAATAACTGCTGCCAAACTTGCAGCCAGTTTAGGATGTTCTGTCCGCACGATCAAATCTTGTATTGCCACAATAAATGCTGAGTATTCTAATATTATTGCTTCTTCCACAAAGGGCTATACCATCCCAAAATCCATGGGAGAACAATTATTATCAGAAACTTTTCAAGTGGTTCCACAAACTCCTGCAGAGCGCGTGTCTTATTTATCTGTCCGACTTATAAAAAGCCCTATTCCTCTTCCTGTGGATATTCTGTGCGATGAACTTTGCATCAGTGATTCCACCTTGTTTTCTACGCTAAAACGTGTTGAAAAACAAATAGAAGAATACGATCTTTCTTTGCAGAATCATAAAGATTCCATTCAGATTGCAGGTGATGAAAAAAACAAACGCCGGTTAATCAGTTCTACCTTATATGCAGAGTCAGATTCACGTTTTGTCAATCTGGACACGATACAAGAAGCTTTTCCGAATCTTGATGTTGCATATATTTCGGACACTCTTCACTCTCTTTTAGAAGAAGAACACTATTTTATTAATGACTATTCCCTCATTAACCTTACCCTTCATCTGGCCATTGCAATCGACCGCATTCAAAACAGTCTCACGATACAAGAGTCTCCTGATTCTGATGTTAATCATTCTCATCCAGAAGAACTCTCTGTTGCAAACAGAATTGTTCAAAAATTGCAACTGCATTTTAACATTGCATTTAGTCCAAATGAAATACATGAAATCACTTTGCTGATTTTATCCAGAACGACACCTTTAGATAGCAATACAATTGGTGCCGCTGATTTAGAAGCTTATATTGGTTCTGAAACATTACAGTTGGTTTATCAATTATTAAACGAATTGCAATCTGATTTTGAAATAGATCTAAAAGAATCTGATTTTTATGTACGCTTTGCTCTTCATATCAATAACCTGCTGCTACGTTCGAAATACCATCATCTAAATCGAAATCCATTAACCACATCTGTCAAGAATTCCTGTCCATTGCTCTATGATGTAGCGACTCAATTAGCCGGCACCATTTATAGTGAAACTGGAATCTTAATTAATGACGATGAAATTGCCTATATTGCTTTTCACCTTGGAAGTGCTTTCGAAACAAAAAAATTAATGGAAACAAAGATAAAAGTAATCTTACTTTGCCCTACCTATTATGATATGGGCAGTCACCTTCGCGATGCACTTAGCCAGCATTTTGGCGAGGATATCATTATTACTCATGTTGCAACAACAAAATCAGAACTAAAAGAAATGCCTGTTCCTGATTTTCTATTAACAACACTTCCCCTTGATTCCTTATCCGATATTCCAATGCTGCAAATACATCCGTTTTTAGCCTCTATTGACTTTGCTATGATTCGGCGAAAAATACAACAGTTAAAACTAAAGAAACTGCAATCTGATTTTCATCAAAACCTATCGTCTCTGATTTCCAGTTCATTTTTTGAACGCACAGACGAATACAAAACCAGGGATGAAGTCATTCATCATATGACATCCATTCTCCAGGCAAATGGCTATGTTGATCATGAATTTGATAGTTATGTCTTAAAACGGGATCAGATTTCTTCAACCGCTTTTTATGATTATGCAATTCCACATACCATGAAAATGCGTGCGCAAAACAGTGCCATCTATGTACTCATTTCAGAATCTCCTATTCACTGGAATGATATACAGCAGGTGCATTTAGTCATGCTTTTATGCTTTAGTAAAAAAGAGCAGAATCTCTTCAACGAGACATTTGAGCCACTTTCGATGGTCCTTACAAACAACCTGAATGTAAAAAAACTTCTTTCCTGTAAATCAAAGGAAGAATTTATTGATTTTATTTGTAATTCTCCAGATGCCTTTCCGCTTACTTAAAATGGGATTTTAAACTAAAAAAACTGACCTGCGATATGTTAGATTTTTAGGGCTAACTTATGGGTGTCAGTTCAAATATAATCTCTGTTTTTTTTATTTTTACACGCGAATGGAATTATATATTTTTCGTATTAATTCATCCGGTGTAAATGGTTTTATAACAAAATCGTTTGCACCTGCTTTTATTGCATCCTGAATGAATAATTTCTGACCCATGGAACTGCACATAATCACATTTGCATGTGAATGGTACAGTTTAATGTTTTGCAACGCTGTGATTCCGTCCATATCATCCATGGTGATATCCATTAAAACAACATCAGGCTGTGGATCAGCATTCTTATAATACTCTACTGCTTCATTTCCATTTGCTGCTTCTTCTACTACTATAAATCCCGCTTTTTCTACAATTTTTCTTTCATACGTTCTCATAAATTTCGAATCATCTACAATCATTATCCTGAAGCCCATGTGAATACTTCTCCTTGTCTGATATCACTTACATCACCTGTTTTCGTTCTAATACCACATCTGTATGTGGTTTCGTACTATATTTTCCTGCCCTGATGACAGATACATTTTTCAAATTAATTTCTATATCTTTTTTACTAAAAAACGTCTCTTCTTCACCTTATAACTTTTTCTATACAAATGAAAGCTTTTTGTTTTTGTGTATATATTACTTTTTGAGACCAGCAAAATAATTATAACATTTATAGGCATTTTTTCCTATAAAATAATTTTCATTATGCAATTATTCTTTTGTTGGATAGTCGTTTCCTATCGCTTTGCACCTCTTTGCTTTCTTACAAATCAATATATATATATATAACATGCCAGTCATATGTCATCTTTCTTAAGATATACTCATTCTATAAATAAATGGAGGTAATATTACATGAATTATGAAATTGTAAACCGAAAGGAAAAAGTTGTTGTTGGAATTACTACCAGCACAAGCAATGAAGACCCTAAAATGAGTGAAAAAATAGGTAATCTTTGGGGAATTTTTTATCAGGAAGGCATAAGTGCTGAGATAAAAAATAAAGTGAATGATTTTAGCATCGGGCTCTACTCTGATTATTGTCCCGATGGATATCTGGTAACGGTTGGAAATGAAGTTGCGACATCCGAAAATGACACGCTTACCACAAAAGTGATTCCAGCTGGCAGATACGCAAAGTTTTCCGTACATGGACATATGCAGTCAGCGGTTGCAGCCGCCTGGGCAGAAATCTGGAATACCGAACTTGATCGAAGTTATACTGGTGATTTTGAAGAATATTTAAATGAGGACCTTGAGAATGCCGATATTGATATCTATATTGCTTTAAAATAAGGTTCAAAAAAAGCAGGGTATGCATTTTTTACATACTCTGCTTTTGTTTCATTTCTACTTTACCCTGACTGTACAAGTCTTTTCGATTCCACTTTGACTTGTTACTGTAATTACGGCATTTCCCGTTTTCAGTGCGGTTACCAGTCCATCTGAGGATATGGATACCAGAGACGAGTCCGATGAAGCAAATGTACATGGTTCACTCTGATCTGCCATTTTAAAGTTTGCTTTTAAAGAATAGGTTTCACCTACCGCTAATTTTAGTTTCGTTTTATTTAATTTGTAATCTTTGGTTGCTGCTTTTTCTATCTTTATACTGCAGGTAGCGCTTAATCCACTTTTTGTTGAAGCCGTAATTTTCGTTGTTCCATGTTTTACTGCTGTTACAACACCTGTGTTTAAGTCTACTGCTGCAACTTCTGGTTTCTCTGATATAAAAGTTACCTGCTCTGTTGCATTTGCTGGTGAAAGAACTGCTGCTAAGGTTGCCTTTTCCACTTCTTTTAAAGAAAGTGATTGCTGGTTTAGTGTAATCGCATTTGCCAGAATGTCGGATGTTTCCACCTTTTTTCCATCCACATAAATCAAATTTTTATCTGCGTTGTCAACGTCTAATCCCACATAACAGTTCATATTTGAAATAGAGCAGTTTGCCGTGTCTGACCACCAGGAGCCTGAACCAAAAGTCAACGTCTTTGCAGAACCTGCCAGCCATTCTAAAACCTTTGTATAATCGGTTAATGTTCCGGCTTTCGCACTGCTATCAAGTGTTGCCTGCGTATAGGCAGTCTGCCCATTTACACTTACCAGATATCCATCTGGTTTTAGCTGAATCACAACATGTGCCGAGTTTCCAATATAATCTTTGACCAATGTATAATTGTTCAGGTTCGCGTCATACCATCCACCTGTCGCATTGTATCCAAGATAAGAACCTGGCGTAAAGTACAATCTTCCATTTCCCTGTAACGAAAAAATTGTTCCAAGCACATGAACCGCTCCATTTGGTGTTGCATCAAATGTAAACGTTACGCCTTTTGATATGTCTAATCCATTCGATGTATTTTTGTAATAAGGATTATTAAATGTCAGCGTTCCATCTGCATACTTGCTCAGATCAGTTGCTTTATCCTTAAAATACGATGCCAGTAAAAACGTTTTATCTGCCTGTGCTGCTTTGGCAGTAATTTTAAAGTTTTTTAAATAAGAATAATTGCCATTTGTCATCGTCATTGTTAACGTAACATCTGTATCCTTGGCTGGTGCATGAAAAGTTCCGTCGAAAGCAATAACATCATTTTTACTGGAACTCCACGTAATTGCGGTATCGTTTAAGCCCTGGCTTGGAAGTGTTACATTTCCGTAAGTAATATCTGGTAGATCTACAGTATTTTTTTCTACGTTCAAGGCTATCGCTTTTTCGCCGCTTAATTTCTGTGAACCCCAGATTGTAAGTCCAGAAGCTTCATCCAGTACCGAAAAGCACATGGTGGAAATGCCAATTTTATCGATGGTTTGTTTTACGAAAACTCCGGTATAAGAGGCTCCGTTCATCTGCAAGGTACAATATGGCGTTCCATCCTTAATCTTCCAGGTACCCGTATAAGTTCCACTGATTGTTCCATCTGCATTGATCGATAAATCTTTGGGTGTAGCCACTGCAATTTTATTTGCTGCCGTTGCATCGTAACCAATTTCATAGGAATTTACGATCATCTGATAGTTACCAACAACATCACTTCCATTTACTCCTGCCTGATAATTAATTGCTTTATTATCTGCTGTATATTCGTATGGTGAAGCCAAAAGCCATCCATTCTCATCCTGAAAAAGTTCATGTATACGCAGTTCATGTGCAGTTGTTCCGTCATCAAATTTCGTATGATATACAGCAAAGGAACGTCCATCTTTATCTGTAAATTCTGAATTATGTCCCTGCGAGCATTCCGCTACATCCATCGTATCCCATTTATAGTTGGTCATTAAGCGTTCGCCTTCATAATTTTGAATGGTTCCCCAGTCCGCATTATAGTTTAATGAAAACGAGCTATATCTGGCATCCGTTCCTTTGGTATCTAAAAATGGGCCATCCGGATTCTTGGAGCGGAAAATTCTCATATTATAGCCACCCTCTGGTGAATAAAAACCATATGACAAAAACAAATAGTAATAATCGCCAATATGCCGGATATAAGAACCCTCTCCAGACACATAGTAGCCACCAGCAATCTTTGTTCCATAATAAGCATCGGTGTTGATTGTTTTACTTGTTCCATCAAAATCGCTCTTATAGTTGACTGTATAATCGCGAAGTCCTGTATTTTTGTCTAACTGCAATTCATAAATTCCACCAGACCAGGAACCATAAGACATAACCAGATTTCCATTTTCATCATAAAAAACACATGGGTCAATTGCATGTGGCCAATAATCGCCCCATTTTCCAGAATCTGCTTTGTCATATTTTTCTGGAAGCGAATCCAGTTTTCCGTACACAAGCTCTAAATCTGTATTTTTGTAGGAAAGTGCTGCATTCGTATTTGAAAATCCTGTATATAAGACTGGTCCCTGATACACATAAGGTCCATTGATATTGTCCGCTGTTAATAAAATGATGGCTGAATTCCATGTTTTTCCATTTAAACTAAGATACATGCACCATTTTTGCATACTTTTATTGTAAAGAACATCTGGCGCCCACATATTGCCAGAAACCTTGTAATCGCCAAGTGCTGTATTCCAGGCAGAAGCATCGTAAGTTCCAAAATTCTGCTGCGTAGTAACTCCATTGATGTTTGTTGTTACCTGTCCTACATATGCACTTTTGCGAAATGCCTGGTTATAAGAAACTGTGTTTAAATTTCCAGATGCGTCATATGTTCCAAACAAAGGGCTTGTCTCGCTTTCTGAAGTTACACTCGTCCAGTTCATAAGGTCTGTTGTCTTTGCTACGCCCATATGTGAGCCAAATACATAATATGTTCCATTCCCATCATTTACGACCGATGGATCATGCACCGATCCTCTGGTAAAAGACTCTTTTGCACATAATGCGTTGATGTCATCATCTGTTACTGTAATCTTGTCACTGCTCGTTGCATGCGCAATGGTTCCATCCCCCAAAAATGAAACCGCTGTTACGGCAAGTGCCAGACTTAGTCCCATGCTTAACAAAATCTTTACATTCTTCTTCATATTCTCTCCCTTAATGTTTGTGAAATTATAAAGTATTTTAGTTTTTACTATAAGTTGCTAATTAGATAATATTAGAGTAGTTCACGCCAGTCAATAGTATTTATTTACTATTATTTGTGTTTTTCGCTATATAAAAAGCGTTTTTATGCTGTTTTATAGTAGTATTTCACTTTTTATATATTTTTTATTTTTATAAATTGTTTTAGTTTTATATATATTTCATTTTTCACTTTCCATTTTTGTGGATAATAACAATTGGGCAGCATAAACATTGGATCATATATTTTATTTTTTCTTTAATTCATTTTCAAACAATTTTAAAAGATGCTTTCTGGATATAATAAAAGACTATGCTGTTTCTTTGGGTTCGGGGGAACATAAAAAAGACTATACTGTTTTTGGGGGTATAGTCTTTTGTGTTAAACATTTAAAAGATATTTGGGTTTTCCTACTGTTGTCTTACGCTTTGAAATCATTTATTCACAATTTTTCCATATATTGACATGTATTATCTTATAAACCACATTTCTTATATATATCTAAAATTACAGCTTGCAAACGCGCACTTGTTGGCAATAACACACAGTCTTTAACCTTTGCAATCTGCAACACCCTCTTCTAGTCTTTGTTTATAATTTTCTATACTTTCTTGACCAATTATTAATTTGATTTTTTCTTCTGTCGATTTAAACCTATTGTATACTTCCCATTTAGCTAATTCCACAGAAATTTGACAAATATGATCAGAAATTTTCTTCGCAACATCCACTATCTCCCTAATCATTTTATTGATAACAAGCTCTTCTTTTTTGTATAAAAAAAGTCTTCAAAACAAATTCCTCTGTTCTAAAGACTCCCATATTTTATAAACCTATTTTATTATTGTTAATGAAGTGACTATATTGGCTTCCATAAAATGTCGCTAAATATCATTTAATATAATTTTCCAATATATTAGCTGGTCTACTTTGTATTGGGATAATTTCTACTCATTATATTAGATCAAAAGATTTTCCACTAGATACTAGCACAATTGATACTTACCAAGTTAAGTTTTTGGCACCTGTTCTCAGACACCCATAATAATAACCCGAAAAACCAGCCTTTTCCATCAACTCCCCAACTATTTTTATATCATAGTCTACTCTAAATAGTTCAAACCTATCTCCATCAAATGTTGCAAACGCTGCTTTGGGATTACTATCTCTTGGTTGTCCTACCGAGCCTGGATTACAATATGTTTTATTTCCAAATACTCTCAGCGTTTGAACATGTCTATGTCCTGACGCAAAGTACTTACCTTCAATTCTATTAAAATACTCTTCATTTGGCTCCAAATACTCATCTAAAGGATTTGTCCACCCACCATGAAGAATGAATAATTCACCAACCACTAAATACATAGGTAGATTTTTTAACCAATTGTAGTTTCCCTCTGTTATGATTTGCCTTTGATACTTTAAGCAATCATTTACACTATTTGAGCGTGGGCAAAAGCTTTGTGCAACCATATACCAATCATGGTTGCCCATTACTGTCTTTATGTTCCTTTTTCTTAGTTCTTCGCAACATTCATTTATTTCAGTATAATAGCCAACCACATCACCAAGACAATAAATTTCTTTAATGCCCATTTTATCAATTTCTCTCAACACTTCTTTTAGTGCTGAATAGTTTCCGTGAATATCAGATATTAGAGCTATCATAATAAATCATATCCTCCGTGTACCTCACCGCACTACCCTTTTTTATAATAGGCTGCGTTATTTTCCTGCTATCCAAAAAGTACTCCACTGCCATAACACTTTCGTTATATCCAAAAGCAGTTCGAATCGAAGTTGCAGAAGAAATTCTTGGGTTTATTTCAAGTAACTTTAGCCTACCTTCATCTTTTCTGAACTGAAAATTTGTCGGACCCATTGGCTTAAATATTTCTGAAAGTTCTAAAATTGCTTCTTTAATTCCATCTATTTCAACAGTTTGTGCCGTTTCTGTAAAACCTTCCTTGGATAGTTTCCTTTTCAAAGGCATGTAGCAACACAGTTTGCTCTCTTTATCGAAAAAGGCAGAAATCGTATACTCTTCATCAACGTTTCCTATTAGCTGTTGCACCATGAGTTTTTTTCCAATTTCAGATCTATAACGCTCGTATTCTTTTTTGTCATTTACAACAACAATTCCTTGCGAAGCGAACCCCCGTCTGGGTTTTAAAATTAACGGGAATTTTAAATCCTTTTGATTCGGATCTAATGAGGTTGGAATTTTATATTTTGAATTATACTTTTCCAACTCTAGAAAAAACAGCCACTTATCTGCACACAGATTAAGTAAACTCGAATTATTAAGCATCACAAAACATCCAGTTGCCTCAAGTACGCTTCGATGTTCATTCCATGCAAACATGTCAATTTCAATTGAGGGAATTATCATATCGATGTCATACTTTTTTATGATTTCTATGAGCCACGGAATGTAGCTTTTATCACTTGTTATCGGTGCTTTTTCAAAAACATCGCAAAAACCTTGGGCGGCAGAATCTTCATAAATAGTGGTACCAATTAACCTATATTTCTCTTTACTTTGCCTTAATGACTTTAAAATCCCATATCCTACGATGCCCGATGCTCCAGAAACAAGGATAGTTTTTTCCATATCCATCAAAAACAACACTCCTTCTTAACAAGGGTAAATTCTTCATCTGATAAAACTGGCACTTGCTTTTCAATACTAGGACCGGGTTCCGGAATATTATTCATGTTTTGCGGTAAAATAACTTCAGTTATTGTAGGATTTTTATCACTTATGAAATCCTTAAAGAGAACATATTTTTCCACTGAATCAATCAATAAATAATTTATTCCGTATGCTTTTGCAATAGCAGAGAAATTTGGAACACTGTATCCATTAATAGAAGCATTATAACGTCTGTCATACATATTTTCTTGCAACTTTCTTATCATTCCAAGACAGTGATTATTTAAAATGATTACATTTACAGGCAAATTATCTCTTTTGAGTGTTTCGAGCTCTTGAATATTCATTTGGATACCACCATCTCCGTTGATTGAAAGAACACAATTTTTTTTATCACTTGCATATGACGCTCCAATAGCTGCAGGCAATGAATATCCCATTGAACCATATCCTGCAGAATTTATAAGTTTTCTCTCGTAATCTAACTTGAGTGTTTGCGCCGTACACATTTGGTTCTGACCAACATCTGCGCAAATTATCGCATTTTTAGGCAAATAATCTGAAATGACATGTAAAAAATTATTAGCATTCACTTCCGTTTTTGTTAAATCGTATGAAGGATATCTTCCCTTCCATGATGAAATTACCTCAAACCATCTTGAGTAATTGCAATCTTTAAAATTTTCTAGAATTAATTTTTCAAGGAAATTTTCTACACTTGAATAATAGCTTAATGTTTCAGGTATTTTTCTTCCAAGCTCAGCTTTATCAACATCTACTCTTACGACCTTCATTTCTGTGTCGAATTTTGTATAAAATCCACCCATTTGCCTTTCATCTAGCCTTGATCCTAAGACAATCAGACAGTCGCAATTTGAAAGCGCCAGATTTGCATACCTATTGCCATAATGTCCGATAAACCCTACAAAGCTCTTATGATTATGTGACAAAGCATCTAAGCCGCATAAAGAAGACACAACTGGGATTTCGACTTTTTCAAGTAAACTATTGATCAGCTTCTTACTCTCTTTACTCCTTGAACCCCCTCCTAGTAATAATAACGGTCTTTTTGCATTTTTAAGAATCTCTGTTACTTTCTTAAAATCTATTTCATCATATGTACTACTGATTTCTGGTACAAATCCTCTTAAATTTCTTACATCTATATCACACCTAGACACATCATATGGAATATCTATTAAAACAGGGCCTTTTCGACCTTCATTCGCAATAAAAAAAGCTTTCTCTATATAATACTTAATGTCTGCAGGGTTTTTTATTTTAACTGCATACTTCGTAATATCGCCTATCAAAGAAATCATATCTATCTCTTCAAAAGCATTTTGCCTTATATCTTTTGATTCTCTAACCGCTTTTGAATGGCAACTTCCTACTAAGAACACGCAAGGAACCGAATCAAAATAAGAATTTGCAATCCCTGCTACAAGGTTACAGGAGCTAGGAGCTCCAGATGATGTTGCAACGGATACCTTTTCTTTTACTATTGCATAACCATTTGCGGCAAAGGATGATGCTTGTTCATGATAATTTAAAACAAAATTAGTTGTTTCATTCGCAAAAATTGAATCTACAATATCTTGATTAAAACCACCAACGTAGCCGAAAATTGTATTAACTTCGGCTTTACTCAATAATTCAACAATATAATCAGATACTTTCATAATTTATCCTCTACTCTGATTTAGCATAACCAAATCCAGTTTTTCCAAAGTTATTTCTATTTATAAATTACATAATATAATCGTAACTAATGTTGCATTAAGAATCAATAGAGCAACAATACATGCGATATACATCTTTCTGCGTCTGTTATGTATCACAACTTTTTTTTGAACCTTACTTATAATTTCATAAAACAAATTCGTCGTACCTAGCTGAAATTCAGGATACTTTTTTATTAATGATTCAACATCCAAAAATGATAAAACTTCTATATACTGGCTTATAATATCCTCTAATAGCTGAGTAAAACCGGAGCCTCCAACCTTTGCAATGTAGAGTTTGTATTTCTCATCTAATACCTCTAACTGCAATTTTAGCTGTTCTTTTAGCAGCGTTCGTCTATCCGAGTGTTTTTTTATTTTTTTTCTTGGGTAAACATAGCTCAAATTCATACAGCCGAAACCATGTTTCATAACAAACCTATGTATAAACCACAGTTTCCATCCTAGCTTAGTTCCAAAAATTTTTTTGAACTTCAGTAGCCTATTATAATGTTTTAATCCTACTCCATTCTTTGTGTCATACCATTTTTGCATCTTTGTACAAATGTCATCGCGCTTAAATCCTAACATTTTAGAAACTTTATATGCAAACATTCCATTCATGTCTTGTATTATTTTAAAATTTAATGTTGCAAAAGTTCCATTATTCCCATAAGTGTAAACCGCCATAATCTTATCATAAAAATAGATTGGACCTTTTGCTAAATGGTAATTGTATACAAGATAATCAACTGGTAAGATTTTCAATTCTTTATAATTACAATTTCTAAAAATGCGAGAACATGTCATTAGAAATATGAAATCATCCCCAAGTGTAACAGGATTTTTAATATTATAATTTGTTTTGTCATGCACCCAAGATTTCTCAGTGCCGTCAAACTCATTTACCTGTAAAGTGTCATGAGCAAATCCAACGTATTCAGGATTGTTTTCAAGAAAATCAAGTGCAATTTGAATTTTATTTTCATCACACCAATAATCATCGCCCTCAATCATACAAAAATACTTTGTGTCCACTCCTTGGATTGCTTTATATGATTGTGTTTTACTATATGCCTTTAAAAAGGTATTTTCCTTTTGTGGAAAATATTTTATTTTTTCAGGATACAGCCTTGCATACTTTTGGCATATCTCAGGATTTTTATCCTTAGAACAATCATCATAAATATGTATCTCGTATTTGTAATTTGTCTTTTGCTCAACAATGCTTTTTATACATCTTTCAATTGTGTCTTCATTATTAAAAGTAATTATAACCGCCGTTAAGATAGACTCATTCATCCTTTTCTATTTCCTCCAACTCGGCATAACCAAAGCCTTCTTTTCCAAAATGATTCCCACAGTAAAACATTACATACTTACCATTAATTTTAGAAATGTGAGGATATTCTATCATTTTACTATCCCACCCCTCTTCAGACACGTCAATACCAACTTGTAAGTCATCCCTATTCCAGGTGATTAAATCTTCAGAGCTTGCATAACCTATACGATATGCCTTTTCTCGATCTGTTCTAAAATCTAGCCCCTCTCTGTAGCAAAAAAACATATGATATTTTCCTCCAAACTCTAATAGAGCCGGCGTCGTCTGGCATTCATTTTCAACCTTTAAAGGAATAATAGGTGTTGAATTTCGTTCCCAATTTATACCATCTTTTGAAGTAGCATGTTTGATGACATACTGTGATTCAAGCTTTTCTGCACCCTTTAACCATTTAACTCCTGTATGGTAAAACATATGCCAGTTACTATCTGAAAATTTATACACTACTGGTGTCGAATTAAGGTATGGTTCATCAATTGTAGGTCCTAGAAGTGGTCCCTTCCCAACTTTTGTGAATTGTTCACCGTCTTTGCTTTTCGCCAAGCCAATCTCCCAATCATATGGGGTGCTATAATTTCTTGTCCATCCAACATAATAGAGATAATATTCATCTTCATGTCTCACAACGCTTATCGGCATTGATCCGAACTCGTCAAACTCACCAAGTCCACCAAGATCCATAAGTGGTTTATCAGACACACGTAATATTTTTTTAAGATCCTTTTTATCCAAATCTACAAAGCCTCCAAAGGCTCTACACATATCACCATCATATTTTTCTCTTGTCGCAAAATAAACCCTTATAAAATCATCAAACTCCAAAGGAAACGGACATTGAGCATGACTATACATCCAAGAATGTTGATTGTTTACTGAAAATATTAATCCCTTTTTATTCCATTTAAACATAATTTAAACTCCTCCTACTAACGAATATTGGTCTAGTATTTTTTTAACTTCATTTTTCTGATTAAACATGATTATATCAAAAAAAGATAAATTTGGTACAAAACCATTATTAAACTGTTTGTAATGAATATTATCAAAATGAGTTTCAATAAATCGAAGTTCCATGTTTTCCTTTGCAAAATTTTCTCGAGAATATAAACTTTTTCCTCCTGATAAATTAATATACTCCACAGTATCTAATTTTTTACATATTTCTATAATTCTTTCCTCAGCTTTAAGTGTATTATTTTTTTGAATTTCACTAGATCGAATAATTTTCTTTTTTATTTCCAAATATCTAAATGTCTTAATAAAACTGTTACACAAAAAATCGGTCAAATCATTATTCTCATACAAAATTATTTCTGTAAAGATAGGAAAGAAATCCTTGAAAAAAGGAGCCTTTTTATAGGCTAATTCAAAGGTCTTTATGAAATGTTCTTTATCTTGTATAGAAAAATTTAATTTCGTTTCACAAATAAGTTTGTTTTGTGAAGGCTTTTCTAGCGGAATTGAAAACAAATGTGCTTCATTATTTAATAAAATATTGTTTCTGTTAATCCAACCTCTTTTAATAAAATTTACATCATCTAATAGCACAAAAATATCAACCGCGTTAATTAATTGATAATATCCAACGTACGGAAAAAAATATGGTTGCATAATTGCCGTTTTCACTATTCAAAAACCTCTTCCCAGTAAGTGGTAGCGTCACGTTTCACCACCTATTTTATCGTATAAATTTAATTTTATAGGACTTTGCAATAAAAAGAGCCTTGTCCTTCTTTTTTTATATAATACCAATCACAGAACTATATCTATGATTGGGTTTCTTTAATTCTCAACTACTTTCCTTATAATCCCAACTATTTTATGTTGATCTTCAACTTCTAGACTATCATAAAAAGGCAGACAGAGAATACGTTTTGATACGTCTCTTGAAATGTTCATAACTTGGTTGCTTTCTAAGTAATTCAATGTATCTAATGATGTATTAAAATACCTACGTGGGTAAATGTCATTTTGATTTAGTTCTTTTACTGTTTTAAGTAGAACTTCCTCATTTTCAAAAAGTACAGGGAAGTAACTATAATTATTTGTTGAACGCTCATTTCTCTTTTGGTAACCAATATTTTTTATATTTGACAATTCTTTTATATAATTATCATATTTTTCTTTTCTTTGATTCAAAATCTTATCAATATCATCCAATACACAAAGTCCCATAGCAGACTGAAACTCGTTTAATTTTGAATTAATTCCAAGACCATTTATCTCGTTTTCAGATATAATTCCAAAGTTAATTGCTCTTTTTGCCCTCTTATACATTTCAGGATCCTTAAATACAATTGCTCCACCTTCGATTGTATGGAACAACTTCGTACTATGAAAGCTTATAGCAGTAGCATCGCCTTGATTTAGAATGCTAGATCCGTCATAATTCACTCCAAAAGCGTGAGCAGCATCATAAACCACTTTCAATTTATGCCGTTTTGCAATCCATTCTATTTGTTCAATATCACATGCATTACCAAACACATGTGTAGCGACAATTGCTGATGTTTTTTGCGTTATTTGTTTTTCTATTTTATTGGCATCTAAATTAAGAGACTCCTTATCGATATCAACAAATATAGGTTGAAGTCCCTCCCATACCAGAGTACTTGTTGTGGCAACAAAAGAAAAGGGCGTTGTTAACACATCCCCTTTTAACCCTAATACTTTATATGCTATTTGAAGCGCTAGCGTACCATTAGAAACTAATAAAAGATTTTCTACACCAAGATATTCTTTCAATCTTCTTTCAAGTTCCCAATATTGATTGCCATGATTTGTTAGCTTACCCGAGTCAAAAATCTGATCTATGTATGATTTATACTTTTCTTTATCCGGTAAATACGTTTTTGTGACATTTATCATATTCATACATTCCTTTCTTTCGTGGTTCAAGATTTTAGATGCTGTTCTTCTCCATTAGTAAATTCAATGCTTCTGTTATTTTTTGTTCGGCATTTATTTCTTTTACTTTTTCCTCATCATCTGAAGAAACTGCACGCCATACAGAATCAACTGATAACTTCAAATAATTTTTTAGTGCTAATTTATAGCTTTTTTTTCGAGACAAAAAACCAAATTTCCGAGAATCTTTAATCAACTGTAACCAATTTACTATAGCGGTGAGCACCGTATCCGTTTCATTTGAAGTTTGAGAGGAATGAACTCTAAAATAACTAAGTGGCTCAATAAAATAGTATACATCTCCCTTAAACATAAGGGCAATCCATGTAGCCAAATCGCCAAGTCCAGCATATCTAAATTTATTAAAATATCCGAACTTCTCCACCAAATCAAGTTTTCTAAACATTGGGATACTTGGTTCCCCAATACCGTTAGATGTAATCGAAAGGAGGTAGCTTCCTAAATCAATGCCATTAAATATTCCTTCTTCTTCAAACAGTGATTTATTCAAAAATGTATCTTCCAGTTCTTCCCCAGCATCATCAATAAACTTCCTATATGATGTAACAAGTGTAACATTTTTGTTATCTTCTAATATCTTCACCATTTTTTCAACTTTACTTATGTGAAATAAATCATCATCATTTAAGTATGCAATATATTTTCCTGAGGATAAATCATATAACCTATGATAATTTTCAAATCCTAAGTTCACTTCATTTTTATAATAATGAATATTCTCATTTATCGCTAAATAAGGTTGAATCATAGTCTCAACCTCATCATTTGTACTATCATCACAAATAATGATTTCAATGTTTGGATAAGTTTGATCTAACGCACTTTGCAATGCAAGTTCTAAATAATGCGGTTTATTATATGCTGGAATAAGTATACTAACTAAAGGTAACTCAGCACATGCTTTTGAAAGCTTTTCTTCTAGTAACTTCTTGTATTCATAAATCATTTCTGTATTCTGTGAATCATTAAAATATCTTCTATTTTCCACCTCTACTTCTTCTGCTCGTTTCAAACCATTTTGTATAGCTTGTTCATATTTCATTGTTTTTTTGAAAAACCCACGTTCTTGTGCATATAAAACCTGATGTAAGAAATCACATATGCCCAATACAACCATTTTCCCTGACTGTTGCTGCTGGTTATCATGCAATCTGAAATAGCTCAACGACTCAGAAATATAAACAAGTTTCCCTTTTGATAGAAGATTTAGCCAGGATGCCATATCAACATTACATCCATTTTGTCTTCCCATAAACATTCCAAATGGTTCTTCTAGAGCACTCTTACGAAATAGAACAGTTGTCGGTTCTCCAATATAATTTCGCTTTGCAGTTAATGAAAGTTCTCCAAACGCAATACCCTCTAAAGCAACATCCTTTTCAAATATCCTTTTCGTCTCCTTATTGTCCACCAAAAAATTTCCGTTCTTATCTATCAATTGTCGATGTGAGGTAATCAATGTAATTTCATTATTCACATCACTCAAGAAATAGTCCATCATCTTTTCAATCTTTTGCGGATAAAATAAGTCATCATCCATCAAGAAATTCACAAACTCACCTTTTGCATATTCCATACAAAGCAAATCATTTTGGAATTGACCCAAATTCTTTGGGTTTTTGTAATAACGAATTTGGCTGAATTTTTGTAGGTATGGTTGAATCACCTTCTTCGTTTCGTCATTAGTACTATCATCACAAACAATTATCTCAATATTCTTATAGGATTGTATTAACGCGCTTTTCAGTGCCAATTCAAAATAGTATGGTCTATTATAAGTTGGAATCATTATGCTTACTAGCGGTTGATAGTCTAATGCATACTCTTCTAAAAATATTAGCCTCTCTTCTTCATAACCATTTCTAAAATTAATTTTCCCACAATCATGAATACACCAAGGCGATTCCTGTTTTATAACACCCACTTCAAAGCCAGCTCTCTTAAACTCAAAAACCTGTGAAATATCGTAAAAGTGCCAATCATGAAATAAATCTTCCCGCCACTCAATATCTTCTTGCGTAATCATGATGAAACCATCGATCCCCTCAACTTGTTCATATGCACTTTGAACCTTTTCAAATTCTAGCTGATTCATTCTACCTGTGCTAGATTCATATACCTGACCAACTTTTCTTTTTGATTCCCACCAAACACCATTTGACGCAAGTTTTCTAGAACCAGTCATACCTATTAAACCAAGTTTTTGATTGTTTTGAAATAGATTTATAACATCAAATAAAAAGTTCTTGTTGATGATTAAAGTATCCTGATGTAAGTAAACCTTATACTTAGCATCAGAGCTTTTCATGGCTGCATTATAGCCCGATGCCATACTTTCTGCTTCTCTTACAGTAATCTCATCAAGTTCAAACCCATCTGGTATTTGAAGAGAGTGAATATATTTTAGTGATTCTTCAAAAAGTCGTTCGTTATTCACGCAATAAATAAAGCATATTTTGTTGTTGTTCACTTATACTCCTCCATTATTTATATTCAATTGATTCATCAAGTCTCTCACCATCTTGCCTGTATTTTCATCTTCTATTGATATTTTTCCCAAATACCCCTTTGCTAGTTCAATTTCACCAAATTGAGCTAACGCAAAAGCAAGATTGTACAAAGTAGATGTATCTAAAGGTTCAAGATCTAATGCGTGCTCGAGAAGTGGAATCACCATCTCATACAACTGTATGTGTAAGGCAGTGACAGCGAGCTGATTTAACACCTTCACTTTATAGATAATATTTTGATCCAATAATGCAGCTAACACAACAAATTTCTCTTCATTATCTGCTAACCACGCTAAAACTTGCTCAACACTTTCTTGGGTTTCAACATCATTTTCAATGCGTCTTAATGCATGCTTTATTTCCTCATTTTGAAGTGTCAATCCTTCTAATTCAGTAACTTTATCTTGTAGCTCATCTTTGAATTTTCGGATATCTTCATCTGGATTTTTTATTTTCTCTAAGCAAGCAATAGCTTCTTGAAATTCTCCCTTTGCTTCATGAATAACAGCCAAATTATACAATGTATCCAAGCAGTATGGATCTATTTCAATAGCACGTAGTAGCAATTTTAATGCTATATCATATTTTTGATTGTTATATCCATGAATTGCAAGCTCATTTAATGTTTTAATCGGATTTTCAGTTTGTGAACATATCGAATTAATTAAATCTGCTGTATCTAGCGTAAACAATTCTCTTATTTTCTCTTGATTTAGATTATCCAAGATTTCCTGAATTTGCATATCTAACCCTTCTTTCTTTGTAAATGTAGAAATCATATAAAAATTACCAATTCTAAATAGTTTTTCATTTGCACCAGTAATTTTTTGATCATAGACTTTTATGTAGATATCCAAATCACAGGGTTCCTCACCAATACTCAAAAGTGGATTCACCTCTTCAAATCCTGTTGAACAGAAATCCAACATAGCTTCCTCTAATTCTATGTACTTTGATTCCTTCTTTTCTAGTCTTTCTTGGAAGAAACGATTCGTTGATCGATTGTAGAAAAGATTCGGTAATACAGAAATTAATACACCATCTTTTTTCAAATACGGTGTAATCTGTTTTAAAACAAAATCTATTGTATAATCGTCGTTCGTGTTTGAAATAATTATGACATCAAAGAATTTCTCAGAATACAGTTTTTGTAACTCCGTTAAGGTTGCAAATGTGTTCACCAAATTCGATGCATACTCTCGTTCTTTATCATGTCCTTCAACGCCATACAGCCCACTTCTAACAATCGTATCGGCTCATCTTTGTACTTGTTAATCATATTATATTTCGGCAGGATTGGGATTAAAATTAATATAGAAATAGCGTTATTTGTGCTAAAACGTCTAACCTTAAGGTTGTTAAAAAGAACACTTTTCAAAAATTTTAATTAAATTTTATAAATGTTCAAGCTGTTTACTAACTTTTAAAGCTATAAGTTTCAAGTTAACTGTCTTTTAGTATATTTCTGCTTCATTATCTGATAAATCAAGCAAAATTTTCTTTTGACTAATACTATGACTTTTAAATACTCTCAAACAGGAACTATTTTGGTATGGCATAGCAAACAGTTTCAAGCAATGGAGTATCCAGCCATTTGTTCAATTCGTTCGTGTAATGTCTGATATACAATTTGTAGTTTGGGTTAAGTTTATTTATTAAAATTGGTAACTTCCAAAGATCATCAAACTTATGGTACACACAAATAGCAAGTTTAGGATTATATTTTTTTATAATGTTCTCAGCACCGAAAAGCGCTTTTTCTTCTGAACCCTCAACATCAAATTTTATGAAAGTTACCTCACCGTCAATAAATTGGTCTAATGGAACCGTTTCGATTGTACAAGTTGACTCTCCTTTGAAATCAATGTGGCATCCTCCAGCCTCACTTACTACACTAAAACTAATTGTATCAAAAGAATCAAGTAATCCTTTTTCAAAAACCTGTATTCTATCATCATTTAAAAATTTAGGTAATTGTGAAGCCACATCATAGCTGGCTTTATTTGGTTCAAACATATATATTTTCTTAAACTTATTTTTTGTTTTGGCTACAAATGTTAGCGATGTATTACCATCTAAACCACCCCCATCAACAAAAACTTCGTTCTCTGTAAACTGTATAACGTCTTCATCAAAATACTGATAATATTTTTCAAAGCCGCAATAAGATTCTTGAACATATTTTTCGTCTAAAGTTACTTTCGCATTGACTAAATTCTTATATATTTGTTTTGAACGATCGTCTTCAAGAAGATTAAATGCTTCAGAAATCTCTTTTTCATTAGCAACCACTTCCAAAAACCTTTGTAGACTCATTAATTTTGTAAAACCATGTGAACGAAGTAATTCAGTCATTTCCAAATATTTATTGTTTTCATAAATGAACACTGGTTTGTCTTTACAATTATTCAAGAAAAATTCAAGTGAAATAATTTTTGTTTTTCCCTCAACTAAATTTCCAGAATCTCGGTCAAAAAATTCGCAAAAAAATTCAATTGGTACATCAACCTCAGGTAGCTTCTTGTATGCATCCTCAAAAATGTCTCTTTCACCTAGTACAACACATCCTTGTTTAAAATTGTCCGTAAATTGTCGATAGCATATCCACTTCATAATTTAATCCTCCCTCTGATTCAAAGAAGTATCTTACTTCTTTGATTATCATACTCTATTTCATAATAATTTGGAACAAAATCAAAAAAATTCACTTCTATATATTCGTTTGACGTTCATAAATGAAATTGCTGGCAATTTGATTTTTATTCATAATCATGACTGCCGGCTTAGCCGGTAGTTTGCTCTGCGACTAGAAGTCGCTGTTACCTGCCACATATGCAGCCACCCCAACTATCAACTGCCCTGCTGCAATATAAAGATTTGCATAAATTTTATTTTTTGCAACAATCTTCATGATATCATATATCCACTTTTGTCTGTTTCAAATAACGATAAATCTGTATTTACACCAGCACCCAATTCTTCTAAATACTCTTTTGCTATTACCTGTAATGAATTATTTTCGTTTTCAATTTCACCCATTAAATTTACCTCTCCTGATTATTTAGCATACCCAAAATGAAATTTTGAAATACAGCAATTGTTAATTTGACCTCACTAAATACTTTTAGGTTTTAGAACCTATTTTATATTATACGTCCTATTACTATTTCCACCTATAGCTTCAACATCCTCCATCTCTGCTATAATTGCTCTTGTTCTTGCTGGACTTAGTCCAATATCTTCAGAAATATCGCTTGCTTTGGATTCACCGTTTTTCTGTAAATACTTTCTGATTTTGTCCATATTTTCAACCGTTTTCTTTGCTTGCTTTTTATCGCTTGTTTTCTTCGCTTGTTTTTTATCGCTTGCTTTCTTTGCTTGCTTTTTCTTAAATTCAAGCGTTAAAATTATTCTATCAGGATCAAAGTGTTCTTCAATCGCTGGTTCAAACCAACCCTCATCTTCCCATACATTAAAAATATTTGGAACTCCACTTCCTGCACGCTCACCAATGTTAATAAGATTGAACATCTTCATAAGTGTCTTATTACGTGGATCTGATACTCCACCTTTTCGCATCTGAACCTTGCCTGTCCTGCTGTAACCTGGATTTTCCATAATCAGTTTGTCTGGCTCTTTTTTAATTACTACACCTCTGACACCATAAAAATCTGCATTTATTAGGCAATTTGCAAGCGCTTCTCTTAAAGCTTCATGCACAGGAGTATCATCAATACGATCACCGCTCTTAGTCTTAAATGGAACTTTAATATCCTTAATGATTTTATTATATACACGAAAATAAAAATCACAGATATTCCCTGACCATTCCCCTGAACTTGACTGTAATCGATCTGTCCAGCGAATGGTAGGATCTAACTCTTCTCTGTAGTCCAAAAAATATTCCGGGAAATGTCTCACAATATTATACTCATTTCAAAACATCAGCATGCCCGCTGCTGTAGGATGTAACTGTTTGTCTACATCGGATATAGCTGCTGCATCAATACTACGAAGATACTCTGAATCATCTAATCTTTCAAATGGATGACCTGCTTTTAAGGTCCTGTGGCGATTTCTGTATCCCTGAATTGTTTCTACATTTAAATCTTCTATAACTGCATCATCCAAAACTTCCATATCCATCGTGTTATCCGTCTGATCACGCAACATAGCTTTTACTTGAAGTCTTGTACAATGATAATCTCCTGAATGGTCTCTCCTGAAAGTTCCAACAAACATGTCATTATTAATAAATACTGGCTTTTGTTCACGTTTTGCCATTGGAACATAAATCACGATAATTAAATCTTCTTCAACTTCGTAAACCTCCACATCATTTTCAGATAACCCACCCTATCTAGATGAGTCTTCACATTCATTTCATATTCTCTTGCTTTATCTGAACATTGACTCATTGTAAACTCTTAACCTTCAACAAGTTCTTTATGCACCTGAAATGGCAACGTTTTTAACGCCATTGTTTTCAAAAATATACTTAAATGCTTCATCATAAATATTTAAATCTACATTATCAGTAGGTGTTAATTTTTGAAATACTAATTCTTCATTCATCAAATTTACTCTTCCTCTCATTTTTTTCATATCATATTTATAATAATTAGATACAATTAGCATACATTTAATTTTTCCCTCTTTGAGTGCTTATTTCATAGCATGCTTAACTTTTCTATACTTCTGCTTACTACTATTTGGCTTATCAGGTACCGTCATCTCTATCAATCCAAGTTCCAAAGCTGGCAACAAATAGTTATCTCTAAATGTTGGCCTATGTTTTAGCCTCAATAATTCCATAAGTTCTTTGGTTGAATACTCCTTATCACCAATAACCTCTAACAATCTTTCAACTTGTTCGGTCACTTGTTCTCCAACTTGTTCGGTATCTGCTATTTCACATAGTGCATCGTAGATGGTTTTTAGTATAAACTCTACAAATTTACCTGAATCAGCACTATGGTCACATTCCCCAAGCACTTTGTAATATTCATCTTGCCTCTTTCTGATCAATGTTTCTATTGGAAGCCAACCAAACAGTGATTTCCATTTATACAGCAACAGTGTCTGCCACATCCGTCCCATTCGTCCATTCCCATCTGCAAATGGATGAATAAATTCAAATTCATAATGAAATACACAACTTTTTATAAGCGGATGCACTTCTGCTCTTTTTGCCCAATCTACCAATTCTTTCATCAGATGTGGAACTTGATTTGCTGGTGGAGCCATATGAACTAACTGTTCTCCAGCAAATACTCCTACGCCACCACTTCGAAAAGTTCCTGCCTCTTTCGTCAATTCATTCATCAACACTTTATGTGCTAAAAGCATATCCTTAATAGAATATGGATTCATTTCCAACAGCCTATTGTATGCTTCAAAAGCATTCTTTACTTCACATATTTCATCTGGTGCCCCAAGAATTCTTTTCCCATTGATAATATCCGTTACCTGATCCAAAGATAAGGAATTATTTTCAATTGCTAACGAGGCATGAATGGTACGGATACGATTATCCCTTCTAAGTCTGGGGTTATTACTCATATTATCATTAATCGTGATTTTGGTTATTATTTCAGTAATAGCAGAAATTAAATTTACTGTCTTATCTGTTATTGTATATGGTGGAACATAACCTTTTTCGCTCATATTTTTCCTCACTTTGTGCTCAAATTTACACTTGCATGATTAAACTTCATTGTTTTATCACTTGTACAATATTATACCGTACAAGCTTTTATAATAATACTACTTTTTAAATAATTTGCAAAAATATGTGATAGCATAAAATGCCATCAAAATCACCCTGTGATAGCAAATTGTGCACTCACAATCCAAAAGTGATAGTAAAAAGTGCACTCAATTCCAATAGTAAAACTGAACCAGCCATGTTCCTAACTTCTTGTCCTTGCTTAAATTCATATAATCATCTCCTATCTACTGAATAACCCGAACTCCGAAAAACTTCTCTTCAAAATACATGGTCGAAATCTTGCCTTGAATTGTGATGCAATCCCTTTTCTCAAGCTTAGCGTTCATTTTTTTAATGACCGTGTAAATATAAGACTTTGACATTCCACGTATATTTGCCACTTCTTGTGCGGATAAATACATCTGGTTTGTATTCTTCATTTCGTCTACCTCTTTTGTTTATACATTATAGATACTTTTGTATATGAAAGAGGTGTTGATATGACCGTTGGTGAAAAAATAAGGGCTTACCGAACTCTCCGAAGTATTTCACAGAAAACGCTTGGGGAACATGCTGGCATGAATGAAGTGACCATAAGAAAATATGAAGCTGGTGACAGAAATCCAAAACCTGACCAACTTCTTAAAATCTCCAATGCACTTGGCATAAGTATTAATTTGTTTATGGATTTTGATATAGAAACCGTATCAGATGTGCTATCTCTCATCTTTAAGATGGACGAACAGGTAGATTTAGAATTTCAGGGAAAGAAAAATTCTAAGGGCGTGATTGATCCAAAGACCTTGACCTTGAGGTTCAATCATCCACAGATAAATGAAAGATTAGCAAAATGGGCACAGGCGAAGGCTACTTTGCAAAAAACTATTGATTCTAGGGATGAATTTAGAAGTGATGAAGAGTATAATGCTGAAGTAGGCGAATTATGGAAATGTGTGAGAGAATAAAACAAAGCTTGGTTGATAGTAATTTGGTGGTGAAAAAGGAAACTAATAGAACTATATTAAAGATTAGAGGCATTGAGACATTAAATGAATAAATTACTTACAATTGGAAATAGTTGTTACAATCATAATGATTTTTATGTCTCTTTAAATTCAGTACAAGAAGACATAGAAACATTCAATCAAATTTTTAATAATATTAACTATGAAATAACGAGTTACCAAAATATTACATATGATGAAATCGTAAATGCAATAAATAATTTTTCGATTTCAATATCTGAAGAAGATAATATTATCATTTATTTTTCTGGTCATGGTTTTCATTATGATGGTCATAATTTTATCGTTGCAAAGGATTCACATAAAATCAACTCCTACACTATAGAGGGAGACTTTTATCAAGAATTATATAACGTCTTTGATGTTAATAATTTCATGAATTTATCATCCAAAAATTTTGCTGGAAATACATTGATAATAGTTGATGCCTGTAGAGTCATCGACATACCATCTTCGTCAAATTTAGTTGAACCTAAAATTGGTTCAACTAAAGCATGGCAATTATATGCAACTACTCTAGGTTGTTCAGCTTTTGCGAATAACTTATTTACTAAAGCAATTAAACAAACAATTTACAGAAAAGATCAAAATATCTCAGACTTATACGCTTCTGTTTGTGTTTTTATGGAAAATAATTATTCTAGTAGGGAGTATCAACAACCCATTTTAATAAATGGAAATGAAGAATTTTGTATTATAAATAGAAATAATAATATTACTGAAAATAATTATTTTAATGAGCTTGTAGATATTTATAGTCAAGTTCAAGCTGAACTTCAAAATTATAAAACACCTATTACTGATCAGATTATTAAAGATATTGTTAAAAATATTAATATAAATTTATATTTTCCATCTCAGAAATTATTATTTTTTGTCAAAGAAATTATTAAACATCATTCAACACAAATCGGAATTCTAGACTTGTTAATAAATGAAAATATAAATTCTATTGATATTTATCCAAATAGATTTTTTATACAAGGTCAGTTGTCTAACTATTATTTTAGTAATTCGAAAGATGGTTTAAAATTATACGATTTCAATTCTTGTGTTTCACACATAAATAGTAATTCAAAAGAAGTGAATGAGTTCAAAAGAACTTATGGAAAAACAGCATATTTGAATTGCAGTAGTGTCTGTATAGAAGAATACTTTACATTAATTATAAATAATGTTTGTGATTCAATTTCAATCTACATTGATGATCACTATAGTAATGACTCACTTAAAATTGCTCAGTTACATACATCTATACAACAAATCTTTAGCAAAAAAAAATCTTTTTTAATATCCGGAGGTAGTTATGCTAATAAACATACATTTATATCATGTTTATTAAAAGAGCATATACGTCACTATCAAAAAATATGTGAATTAGTATATTTAACTCCGATACAATTTGACTCATCGCAGGTCCAACGATTTAATTTTGAAGAAATTCTTAGTACAGAATCAAAACGTAATGATCTTATATCTTCAATAAAGATGAATAATTTCGATTGGCTAATTATTCCCTTAAATGCAAGTCTCGACTTACGCCTTAAAAAAGAAGAATTTGAATGTCTATTAAAAATCGAACAATTTGCTAAAGAAAATAAAATACCACTTATTTTTTATACAGATTTCCTAGAAACGGCTATTTCAATAATGCATATTACAAAACAAGCGTTACCGTTTTCTGAATATCAAATAAATTTAGATAGAACTTCATACAAAGATGAACATATTTATATTACAGAAATCGAAAAACTTTCAAGCTAGAATCAAACTAGAATCACCAACAAAAAAAACGCTACAACCCCTGATTTTACTGGGTTGTAGCGTTTTTTCATGTCATTCAAACTCAATAGTTGCTGGTGGTTTACTCGTGCAGTCATACATGACACGGTTTACGCCTTTGACTTCGTTTACTATTCTATTTGCAACTTTAGTAAGGACTTCCCATGGAAGCTGTGCGCAGTCAGCTGTCATGAAATCAGCTGTGTTGACGGCACGAAGTGCTATTGCATAGTCGTATGTACGACCATCGCCCATGACTCCAACTGACTGCATGTTGGTAAGTGCTGCAAAGTATTGACCGAGGTCTTTGTCACAGCCTGCATTTGCAATTTCTTCACGGTAGATAAAGTCTGCTTCCTGTACGATGCTTACTTTTTCAGGTGTTACATCTCCAATAATTCGGATTCCAAGTCCTGGACCTGGGAAAGGCTGACGGTATACTAATTTTTCAGGTATGCCAAGCTCTAATCCGGCTCTTCTTACTTCATCTTTGAAAAGCATGCGAAGTGGTTCTACGATTTCTTTGAAATCAACATAATCAGGAAGTCCGCCAACGTTGTGGTGGGATTTGATGACAGCTGATTTACCAAGTCCGGATTCAATAACATCTGGGTAAATCGTTCCCTGTACAAGATAATCTACGGTTCCAATTTTCTTTGCTTCTGCTTCAAATACACGGATGAATTCTTCGCCGATGATTTTACGTTTTGCCTCTGGCTCTGTGACTCCCGCAAGTTTTTCATAGAAACGGTCCTTTGCATTGACGCGGATGAAATTTAAGTCATATGGTCCGTCTGGTCCAAATATTGCTTCTACTTCATCTCCCTCATCCTTACGTAGCAAACCGTGGTCTACAAATACACAGGTCAGCTGTTTTCCTACTGCTTTTGAAAGTAAAACTGCTGCAACAGAAGAATCTACGCCACCGGAAAGTGCACATAGTACTTTTCCATCTCCAATTTTCTCACGAACTTCTTTGATTGTCTTTTCTACAAAAGAACCCATGTGCCAGTCGCCTTTACAACCGCAGATATGATATACAAAGTTAGAAAGCATTTTCATACCTTCTGTCGTATGCATAACCTCTGGATGAAATTGAACCGCATACAAATTCTTTTCTGCTAATTCCATTGCTGCAACTGGGCAGACTGGTGTATGTGCTGTTACTTTAAACCCTTTTGGTGCTGCTTCAATATAATCCGTGTGACTCATCCAGCAAATTGTTTTTGTACTGACCCCTTCGAATAGAACAGAAGTATTGTCTAATTCAACCTCTGTTTTTCCATACTCACTGACTGGTGCTGTTTTCACACTTCCGCCAAGGATATATGCCATCAGCTGGGAACCATAGCAGATGCCAAGGATAGGAATACCAAGTTCAAATATTTCCTTTCCATAACGTGGAGAATCTTCTCCATATACACTATTTGGTCCACCTGTAAAAATAATTCCTTTTGGATTTATCTCTTTTATTTTTTCAATTGATAAATCGTAAGGATGCACCTCACAGTATACGTTGCATTCTCTGACACGTCTTGCTATCAGCTGGTTGTACTGTCCTCCGAAATCAAGAACAATGACACTTTCTCTATCCATGACTTTTCCTCCTGTATTCTACATGCGGAGCAAAAAAATATGCAATCCGCCATTTTCATCTAGGAATCATTATAAAATAGGCTTTTTGTTCTGACAAGGAAAAGTTCTTGTTTTTTATACGTTTTGTCTATATTACAAAAATCCAGCCTATATCGGCTGGATTTTAAGTAACTTTTTCATAAAAGTATACTTTCCTCAATACATTTTGAGAAAATTTCATACGCCTTTGTTTGGTCTTTCTTCAATTGCAGTGTTTTCATGTCTTATGTTTAAAAATTCTGTCCGTTCCATCCCCAGTCTCTTACTCCTGTGTATGTAACATAGACTGCTTTCCCTGGAATTCCAAGCTCACGATCAAACAGATTGCAGATTTCTTCCGTCATCTTATTATATGCATCAGAAGTCGCATTTCCAAACAGACTCACCGCAACATATGCACCTTTGCTTAATTTCTCGCCTCCCATGTACAGATCATAGTTGTCTTCAAATCCAAGCATCAAAAAGCTTTCTGGCTTATTTAGAATTCCTACTGCTTTTCCCAATTCTCTTTTTAAAACGTCTCTCTTTTCTTGTGAAACTGGTACTGAAATTTTTGAATCGATAAATGGCATTCTATTTCCTCCCTGTGATTTTCATAATCTACGAAACTTTTTTGTATTTGAACCCATCTTAATACATTTCAAGCCTATTTTCAACAAAATCAGTAAGGAAAGATTTTTCATATTCTCGCTTGACATATACCCCATGTGGGTATATGTTGTATTTATAACAAACTGTTTGTTCTATGTAACTTTATTTTCAAATTATTAAGTATTTACCGATTCGAACCAATTGCCTTTGTGAAACCACATAAAATAAGTTTCGCAATTACCGCTTCGAACGATAAATCAAAGGAGATTTCTTATGCGCAAAGAAAGCACATCAACTTGTAGTAACTGTAAACCAGATACTTTGGATACAAATTTGGATTCCCAGGCCTGTTGCACTGGCAAAACAAAGGAACGAGATGCAAAAGAATATAAAGATTTAGTCACGCGCCTAAACCGTATTGAAGGTCAGGTACGTGGTGTCAAAGGGATGGTAGAAAAAGACGTCTACTGTGTGGATATTTTAACACAGGTTTCTGCAATCCAGGCTGCTTTAAACAGCTTTAATAAAGTGTTACTCGCAAATCATATCAAGACCTGTGTTGCCGACGATATCCGTCAGGGAAATGATGAAGTTATCGATGAGCTTGTTGTTACATTGCAAAAATTAATGCGGTAATCCAAGGTATGATATACCCGATAATTTTTATATCTGGATACCTGATTGATATTTTTTTGCAATTGCCTATGATATTTATTAGACAACTGCGAAACTTATTTTATATAAAGAAAGGACTGATTTTATGAACCAATACTCTCTCACCGGCATGAGTTGTGCAGCCTGCAGTGCGCATATAGAAAAAGCAGTTGCCAAGGTCGAAGGGGTGTCTGGCGTATCTGTTTCACTTTTGACAAATTCCATGCAGGTAGAAGGAACTGCTGCTGCTTCTGATATTGTACAAGCTGTCGAAAAAGCAGGATATGGCGCTTCTTTAAAAGAAAAACCTCACGCTTCTGCAACGGATAACAGTTCTTTGCATCAGACTGCAGACAGCTCTTTTACAGCTGAAGAAGAGTTAAAAGATACTGAGACACCCAGATTATTGAAACGACTGATTTTATCTGTTGTGTTTCTGATTCCCCTTCTCTACGTTTCTATGGGTCATCTGATGTGGAATTTCCCTCTGCCCAGAGCATTTGCCAAAAATCCAGGTGCCATTGGACTATATGAGCTTTTACTTACCAGTATTATCATGATCATTAATCAAAAGTTTTTTGTAAGTGGAATCAAAGGATTGTTACGAAGAGCACCCAATATGGATACTTTAGTTGCTATCGGAGCTGGTGCTTCCTTTATCTATAGCATTGCAAATTTGTTTTTGATTACAAATGCCCTGAATACCGGAGATTCGATGAAGGCCATGCAATATCAGCATGATTTATATTTTGAATCTGCTGCCATGATACTTACGCTTATTACGGTTGGAAAGACATTAGAAGCCTATTCCAAAGGAAAAACAACAAATGCACTAAAGAGTTTAATGCGTCTTGCACCGAAACAGGCGACACTTCTTATCGACGGAGTTGAACAGCTGGTAGCTATTGATCAGGTGAAAACTGGTGATATCTTCGTTGTAAAACCTGGTGAAAGTATACCCCTGGATGGTATTATTTTAGAAGGAAGCAGCGCAATCGATGAATCCTTGTTAACCGGAGAAAGTCTGCCAGTTGATAAATCCAAAGGGGATGAAGTCTCTGGTGCCACGATAAATCAATCCGGACACTTAACCTGTAAAGCTACCCGTGTTGGAGAAGACAGTACTTTGTCACAGATTATTCAAATGGTGAGTGATGCTGCTTCCAGCAAAGCCCCGATTGCAAAAATTGCAGATACGGTATCAGGTATCTTTGTTCCAATTGTTCTGGTCCTTGCACTAATTACCTTCTTTATCTGGATTTTAAGTGGTGCTTCCTTTGGATTTGCTTTATCCAGTGCCATTGCTGTTTTGGTTATCAGCTGCCCTTGTGCTCTTGGACTTGCTACACCTGTTGCAATTATGGTTGGAAATGGAATGGGTGCCAAAAATGGCATTTTATTTAAAACTGCTTCTGCTCTTGAAACTGCTGGAAAAGTCAAAATTGTAGCTTTGGATAAAACTGGAACAATTACAAAAGGACAGCCACAGCTAACCGATCTTATCCCTTATGGTAATATCTCGCAAAAGGACTTTCTTATACTTGCGGCTTCTTTAGAGTCTAAAAGCGAACATCCACTTGCCCATGCCGTCTTAACTTTCACAAAGGATCAGTCATTTTCACAATATGAAGTTACTGATTTCATGGCTGTTGCAGGAAACGGATTAAAAGGCCGGATAAAGGGAAGTATGATTTACGGTGGAAAAGCCTCTTACATTTCCAGTTATACACAGATTCCGCAAGATATCCTGGCGCAATCCACAACTTTTGCAAAACAGGGAAAGACTCCCTTATTCTTTGCAAAAGAAGATACTTTTCTTGGTATGATTGCAGTTGCTGATGTTATAAAAGAAGACAGCAAAAAAGCGATTTCGAATTTAAAATCTCTTGGTATCAAAGTCGTTATGCTAACAGGCGATCATAAAGATACTGCAAATACCATCGGAGAAATGGTTGGTGTGGATACTGTTATTTCAGAAGTCCTTCCGCAGGACAAGGAAGCTCAGATAAAGCTTCTTTCCAAAAGTGGAATGACTGCTATGGTAGGAGATGGAATCAATGATGCCCCTGCGCTAACCCGCGCTGACTGCGGAATTGCAATCGGTGCTGGTGCAGATGTTGCAATTGATGCCGCTGATATCGTACTTATGAAAAGCTCCCTTGCGGATGTATACAATGCCATTCGCTTAAGCCGGCTCGTAATTCGAAATATCCATGAAAACCTATTCTGGGCTTTCATTTACAATATGATTGGTATTCCACTTGCAGCAGGTGTATGGTATCCGCTCTTTGGAGTGCGCTTAAGTCCTATGTTTGGAGCTGCCGCAATGAGTTTATCCAGCTTTTTTGTAGTAGCAAATGCATTACGTCTGAATTTTTTCCATGGCATGAAAATGGAAGAATCCATGACAGATTCCAGTAAAGAAACGCTTGTTTACGGGAATGAAATTTTAAAAAAGGAGGTGTCAGATTCTATGACAAAGACAATTCATATTGATGGTATGATGTGTGAACACTGCCAAGCTCATGTTACAAAAGCTTTAAATGCTTTAGAACATGTAAACGCCAATGTAGATTTTAAAGAAGGTACTGCTATTGTAGATTTAAGTGGTGCTGTTTCTGATGAGGCATTATCACAAGCAGTTGCAGAAGCCGGATATACGGTTACTTCAATTACAGAATAGTATATGTTTTTCTGATTTTTCAAAAAAAGAAAGGCTTTATGGACAAAGCACATACTCGCTTTTCCATAAAGCCTTTTTATCAGAACCTTCTCCCAAAATTTCTGATACTACTTAAATATTATCCGTGTTACTAATTCTACTTAATTATAACTCTTTTAGCAGTCATATATCAATACCTATCTTATTCTTTTCACTACTAGGAAACATTCCTATTAATTTTTTAAATATAATTTATTACTCTCTAGACTTAATCAGATTTTTCAATCGATCTGCCAGTTCTAAGGAATTTTGAACTGTTGCAGATAATTCTTCCATTGCTGCTGACTGATCTTCTATGACACTTAATGTTTTTTCCGAATTTCCAACTGTTGTGTTTATCTTTTCATTGATTTTCCCATTCAGATCATTAATATGTAGTGTCGTAGTTTTTGTACTTTCCGAAAGTTTTTGAATCTCAACAGCAACAATTGTAAATCCTCTTCCATCATTTCCAAGTCTTGCAGCTTCAATAGAGGCATTTAACCCAATTAATTTTGTCTTATTTGCAACTTTTGTAATAAACCCAAGTACCGTTCCAATTTCTTTTGTTACCGCACTAATATCTGAAATTTCTGTTGTCAGGCTGTGTTGGGAACTAGTAATATCCTGTGCTGATTCTGCAAGGATTTCAATGGTCTGTGAAATTTCAAAAAAGTTATTTACCAGTCTTTCAGACAATAGTTCTGTTTCGATACGGCTATATCCATCCTGTGCCATTGTATCCACAACGGTAAATAATACTTCTGCTGCTGCCTGAATATTTTTTACATCTACAATATCAATTTTCTTTGCCGCTGCAACCAGATCATCTTTTGGAAGATTTAATTCTCCTGCAACTTTTCTTACATCGACTTCCGAAGCAGGTTCATCCAGAATCTGTCCCCCAAGCACTGTGCCTAAATGTTCTCCATCCACAATAATTGGTGCTGCAAAATCAATCAATCCCGCATGGCATCTGTTGATATAAGGTTTTCCTATTTTTATAGATTCCTCACCCATCTCATTATGGCACTTTGCACAGCGTGCATCCCCTACGGTAGTCGCATGGATAAAGTTTTGACAAAATGGTCTGTAATGGCTTGGTTTTGTAAGTTCTTTTCCTTCACGATCTACAGATACTGCAGCACAGTTCATGCCAATTGCAAAGTTATCGAGAAATTTTTGTAAGGTAGGAATATTAATAATATCCTCTACTTCCAGACTTTTTAAATCAATCTTGTCATTTTTAATTGTTATCATACATTTTCTCCTTTATTCTGAAACTTCCCCGTTCTATTCATAACAGTCTTTGAAATAGTAGGAATCATATAAATAGGGTTCCTTATATTTGACCGTTAGTATCCATAAACAATGCTTTATTTCTAAAATATCCACGTCTGCATTTTCATAGGCACTTTTCCTGCTTAAATACAGTTGTTTTTCCTGCAGTGTAGCCTGATTTTTAAAATATCCCCAAACATGATCCAATGCATTTACCGCAGTCTTTGTGCAAACCGGTATCTGCAAAGCATCTTCTATCAGATGATAAAATTCTTCTACCGGATAGAGCGTTTTATCTTTTAATAGTCTGCGTATTGCATTGTAATGCTGCTGGGAATGTTCTAATATTTGATATTTATATCGTCCCCATTCAAGTTCAAGCAGTCGAATATGCGGAGCATTTTCAAAATAATTGCGGTATTTTATCGCCGTAAGGTTTGATTCATTTCCTTCGAAAATGAGTTGTATCTGTTTTGAATCCTGCTTCATCTGTTCTATTTTAGAAGAAATTTCCAAAAAATCTTCTTCTGTTTTCTCTACAAAAAGCAATTCTGGGCAGGCAGCACTTTTCTTATTTTCTTCTATATCAAATCCACTACAAAAGGTTGTTGGAAAAAAGTTTTGTATATCACTTAAATGTTTTTTTAATATCTTTTCTCTTTCTTCTTTTGTATTTGTTTTCCCTTGCAATTCAGGCTCAAGCTTAATAAAAACCTGCATTTTACTATTCGTTATGATTGTATTCATTGTATCGAATTCCAGCCGATACTGCAATACTATTTTTTCAGATTCTTCATTTATTTTTCCGTAATATTCTGACATAATATGCAAAATGTCATTTTCATACAACGCAATTATAGATAAGTTTTCTTTTTCAAGATATTGTATATATTTTTTCAACCATATAATATCTTTTTTCGCAGAAGTTTTGACAATTTGCTGTTTTGCTTCCTGCTCTGATAAAAATACTTCTTTTTTATTTGAGTATAATGCATATTCACAAGCTGCTTCTCCCAAAAATCCAATATATATGTTCATACTTTTTCCCTGCCATTTTTTTCTATCATTAAAAAAGCCAGAGAGCAACAACGCTTTCTGGCTTTTTACTTTATAGCACTAAGGATGGTGCTGTATAAATTCTATTTGCTAATTCCGCATCGAGAAGATATAAACCCTTCGCGTCCGTACCAAATAAGTCATAACGCTTAATTAAATCTTCTGTATTTTTTTCTTCTTCATTTTGTTCTCTTACAAACCAGTCTAAAAACTGCATGGTTCGAAAGTCTTTTAGTTCATAGGCTACTGCATAAATTGAATTTATAGAAGCCGTCACCTTTTTCTCATGCTCAAATGCTTCCTCCAAAGGCTTTCTAAAATCTTTTAACTGGATTTCAGAAACTTTGATTTCCTTTAATACAGGCTTCTCGCTGTTATTTAAAAGATATTTATTAAATAACATCGCATGATCTCTTTCTTCCTGTGTCTGAATCATAAACCAGTTTGCAAAACCAGCTAAATTTTCATCTGCATAATAATTTGAGATATCCAGATACATATATGCAGAGTATAATTCAAAGTTTAGCTGACTTGTTATTTTTGCAACAACTTCGCTATTTAACATTCCATGCCTCCTGTCCTGTTAAAATTCTGTTTTCCATAAACCATGAAGATTACAGTACTCATAAATTGTTCCAGATGCAACATTTACAAATTCTGCTTTTGGTTCTTCTCCTGGTTTTAGATACTGAAATTCAACCCTGTCAGCTGTTTCTAGTGCAATCCACTGAATATAATGTTCTTCCAGCATTGGATGTACAACGGAACCAACGGTAACGGTAATTTTTCCTACCCCAACATCTACAACAGGTATATGTTTCTCTGTTGCTCCATCGGATGTATTTGCTTTCAATTCAATCATCTGCTCTCCACAGCAGGAAAGTGGTGCACCTGATTCATGAACAAGTGTCACTATATTTCCACAGTGTCTGCAAATATAAAATTTGGTTTCTTTCTTCATTTATAGTCCTCCGTAAGTAATTAAAAACAGTAAACTGTTTTACTTTTTATACACGATATTTATACATGTTACGTTCTAAAATTTAAGTTTTTAAATTCAATTTATAAGTTAATAATTCTCTGCCTTTAACTGAAAATATGCTTTTGCATGTTTGCATACCGGACATACCTCAGGCGCATTCTTGCCGATTACAACATGGCCGCATACACTGCACTGCCATAGAGCATCGCCTTCTTTTGAAAAAACAAGACCACCCTTAATATTTTCTAAAAGCTTCAGATATCGGTTCTCATGCTCTTTTTCGATTTTAGCAACTGTTTCGAACAAGTATGCAATCTGTGTGAAGCCTTCTTCTCTTGCCTCTTTTGCAAAATTTACATACATATCTGTCCACTCGTAATGTTCTCCGGCAGCAGCATCTACAAGGTTCTCTTCTGTTGATGGAATTGCACCATCGTGAAGCAGTTTGAACCAGATTTTTGCATGTTCTTTCTCATTGTTAGCAGTTTCTTCAAATAGTGAAGCAATCTGCACATAACCATCTTTTTTGGCCTGTGAGGCATAGTAAGTATATTTGTTGCGCGCTTGAGATTCTCCAGAAAACGCTGCCTGCAAATTAGCTTGTGTCTTTGTTCCTTTTAATTCCATTCCTGCAACCTTCCTTCCTACTACAATCAAAAAATCAGTTTAAAGTTCTGTAAATGCGTCTTTTCCCAAACCACATACTGGGCATGTCCAGTCATTTGGAATATCTTCAAATGCCGTTCCAGGAGCAATTCCACCTTCTGAGTCACCTACTTCAGGGTCATAAATATAACCACAAGCACATTCATATTTCTTCATGATAAAGCACCTCCAAATTTATTTTTCTTTATTTTATCACGTCTAAATATATTCTTCAATAGGCTAAAATACTTTTATTTTTTTCAAAATCTATTATTATCTTGTCTTTTCACAGGTATTTGTGCTATAACGAAGGAAAGAAGCAAATAAAATGTTTCTGCAGATTCAAAAACAATTTTTACATATAGATTCAAAGCTAAATTCAAATAATTTCAAAATGGGGAGGCACTATGGAAAAACTACTAGATGCAAAAAAGGTATATTCCGTTGCAGACAATACGGAAGCCGATATTATAATCGAATTTTTAAAGTCAAATGACATTTCCGCTTATAAATCAGGACAGGGGAATAGTGATTTTATGAACGTTTATTCTGGTAATTCCACCCAGGGAGTGGATATTATGGTTTTAGATGAAAACTTTTCTGTAGCAAGTCTTCTTTTATCTGATTATAAAGATGCATCAAAAAATCAGCCTGCTCTTCCAAAAAGCAAGCTGATAAAAGTAAGCCAGATTATTATTTTGATTATGGTCGTTCTTTTTGTAGTACTGGTCATCTTTACTATTTTCTTATAATTTGATATTTTTTATGTTTTTAACTTATAACGTTTTTTGCCTATAAAGTAAAAACCTTTTGGCCGTCTTTTGCATGCTTATCACATGTTCATATGCAAAAAACCGCAAAAGTCATATTTTACGAACTACATGATTTATAATGTCTTACGTTACGAACCGCTTGATTTATAATGCCTTACGCCAAATTTCCAAAAGAAAACGCTGAATACAAAAAATGGGATTACACCAAATGGTGTGAAAATGTACCACGGATTATTGCTTTTTCCAATTAAATACATGAGTGGAAAATACTGAACAAGTGCATATGGAATCAGAAATGTTGTAAACATAAAAATCTGTTTTCCATACACATCCATGGGATATTTCCCATATTCCCGTGCTCCATCTATGAAGATATTCATAAATTCCAGACTATCCAGTGTGAAGAAGCAAAAAGAGGCATAGATAAAAAATATTCCCATAAATAACAGTGTTCCAAATACCAGCATGAAAATTACACCAGCAATCTTTAATCCACTCCATGCCACACCACCCATTTGAATTCCATAGGCAAACATAAGAATTGCCTGAAGCATACGAGCAATTCTTGTAATTTCAAATTTACTTCCAAGTACTTGCAAAATCTCATTTTGTGGTCGCACTAATACACGGTCAAATTCTCCATTTCTTACCATAGAAGAAAACATATCAAATCCTCTTCCTACGCATTCTGCAATGGAAAATTCCATTAAAAAGATTCCAAAACATAACAAAACCTGAGCATAGGTATAGCCTTTTATATTTGAAAATCTCATAAACATGAAATAAATTCCCAAAAAAACATTAAAGGATGTTAAGAACTGTCCCAGTGCTGTTAGGAAAAAAGAACTCTTATATTGCATAACACTTTTTATATTTATGGACACATAGTGACCATATATTCGTAAAATTCTCATCTCAGCCTCCCTGTATTACAAGATTTTGTTCTGCTTTTTTACATAGAAGTTTTCCCATGATAAAAAATACAAGCAGCCAGAAAATCTGGAGTTCAATACTTATTATTATTTTACTCCCTGCTATGTTTCCATTATAAATTCGAAATGGCACATTTTGCATGGAAGCAAATGGCAATAGTTCCATGATCTGCTGAATCTTTTGTGGAAAAAACGGAATCGGAATAACCGAACCACTAAAAAAGTCAAATAAGGCTGTGATCATAATCCGAAGTCCCAGAGGTGAGATTGTAAAAAACAGTAAAACATATACAAAGGTCGAAAATGCTAATGTTACTAAAAATGCTAAAAGAAAAGATATCAGAAAAAATGCTGTGTTTCGCACATCTGAAATTCCTTCCATTCGAAATCCAACTGGCAGGAAAAATGCCAGCAACAGAACTGGTACACATCGAAGCAGTGCTCTTGATATTCGGTATGCCGCATTTCGAAAAAACCACATCTGATAAATAGAAAGAGGTCTGCATAGCTCATAAATAATGTTTCCACTGCTGACAGAATCAATGATTTCCGTTTCCATAAACCATATCGCAAATAGCGTCAGGAAAGCCTGCTGCAGCCAAATGTATGAAACGGTTGCCTGTAAAGACATCGGAAAGGAAGACGGATTTGTTTCATAAAAAGCATGAAACGTAAATATTTCTAAAAATCCCCATGCAAACTGGGTGGTTAACCCTGCAAGAGCGGCCGCCCGATACTGCATACCCATTTTTAAGCGTAGCTTAAAAAAAGAGGTATATGGTTTCATGAAATTGTGCTTTTTCATGTAATACCCCCTAAATCTGATAACTGCAGTAAACTTCTGCAATTGTCTCTTCTAACGACTTCTCTTCATTGAAAATGGACGAAAAATCTCCATCAAAAAGAATCTCACCTTTTCCAATTAAAATAACTCTTTTGGTGAGTGCTTTGATATCTGCCATATCATGTGTGGTTAATATTACCGTTGTCCTATGCGTTTTATTCCGCTTTAAAATAAAATTTCGTACGGCAATTTTTGAAACTGCATCCAGACCAATGGTTGGTTCATCTAAAAACAAAATTTTGGGATCATGAAGCAGAGAAGATGCTATTTCACATCGCATACGCTGCCCTAAAGATAGTTGCCTGACCGGACTTTTTAGAATTTCAGATAGATCTAAAAGCTGGGTTAATTCAGCAACATTTGACTGATATGTTTCATTTGGAATTGCATAAATATCCTTTAATAATTCAAAGGAATCTATGACCGGAACATCCCACCAAAGCTGGGAACGCTGACCAAATACAACGCCAATATCCCGCACATAAGCTTTTCTTTCTTTCCATGGTATTTTACCATTTACAATACAAGTTCCGCTGTCGGGGGTTAGTATTCCACTTAAGATTTTAATGGTAGAACTTTTTCCTGCTCCATTTGGTCCAATGTATCCTACCATCTCGCCTTCCTGAATGGAAAAAGAAATTCCTTTTAGCGCCGAAATGGTCTCATACTCTCGATGGAACAGTGATTTACAGGCTTCTTTCATACCTGCGTTTCGTTTTGATACTTGATACGATTTTTTAACATCCTGCATAAAAATCATACATATTTCCTCCTGGTAGTAATAGTTTACTATCTTGCCAAGCGGTCTGGATTTCCTGGTTACAGCCAGAAATCACCGTAGGTAAAATATGAAGTTGTTCCCCTTTTTTCGCAAAGGGAATATTATTATAATCCTTCTTTGCACCATTTTCAAGAACAACTGCATATTTATTCTTTTTCTTGTATTTATCCTGTATTTATCCTGTATTTATCCTGTATTTATCCTGTATTTATCCTGATTTACTTAAATTTTCCAAAAAAATATCTTCCTGTGATATTTCACAATCACTTATTTTTTTCTTAAATCTTCTAATGCTTCTATTAACATAGAAACCGCCCAGTTATGTCCATCTTTGGACTCATATTTACGAAAATCATATTCTAATGACATAATGGAAAACACATAAACATCATACCAGCGCATACGTATGGTCTCTGCTTTTGAAAACGTCGTTTTCCCATATCCTTCTAGAAAATTCTTATTTTGTGCATAACAGCGAAATCCTGCTTCTATCAAAGGATCCCCAAACATACAACGTTCAAAATCAATCAGCCCTGTTATTTTATCATCTTTTATAAAAATATTTCCATCCCATAAATCCCAATGTACAAATCTTGGAACTTTTACTTCTTCAAAATATTTTTTATGGCTTTTTAATAAATCCAAAACTTCTTTTTCACCAATTCCCCGATCCAGTGAAATATCATTTGCATCTAAAAATGTATCTTCCAATATACCATAAAATGCTTCAAACCAGCTATCCGTCTGTCTGTCTTCTCTTGCATAACATCCAAATTTGTCACCTGTAATTTCATTGATCTGGAAATTCAACTTTCCTGCTTCATACAAAATTTTGCTATCATCATACTCTTTATATTTTTCTTTATAGGAAAACAAACTTTGTCCTTCCAATTTCTCCATAAAAAAGTAAGGAGCCTCTAAAATTGAATACGAATCATCGTAGGCATAGACTTTTGGAACCGGAACACTGGTTTGTTCTTTTATAAGTCTTAACCCCAGTACTTCTGCCTTCATAATATTTTCTTCTGAGCGCATTACTTTCAGTTCTTTTGCAGGTGCTATTTTAAGAATCAGATTTTTATTGTCCTCTAAGTTAACCTCATATGCTACATTGAAAAATCCTTCTGTTAATTCCTTACAATTTAATATCTTTGCCGTTTTAAATTCTTTCTCTACCATTTCTCCAATTTGTTTGTAAAGAATCGATTGTTTTGTCTGACTTTGCATGTTTTCATCCTCTTTCTACTTTTATTTGTGGATCATATTTTTCACTTCTACCCATAATTTAACTATTCTTTTTTCTCCCCAACCTATCTTTGAGACGAAATGAATTTTTAATACTTTTTCCATTATACTTTTCCCAAGAATCAGCTTTTCTTCATTGTATCAAAACTACAGAAACAATAATAGTTATCTTTTTTATAAATGGTGCTTTTTTTCATTTATTTACTTTTTGTATTATTCGATTTTTTAGTATATTTGTTTTTCATTTTTATATAATTTCATTTATTTGCATTTTTTGTTTTTATTTTCTGTTTAATTTTATTTTTTTGAATTATTTAATTTTCTTTTTTGTTTTTACTGTCTATTATTTTAATTTATTCATTTTCACTAATTTCAATATCTTTTATACTATATAAAACATTATTTATACTTGATATAATATAAATCACAGTAAATAAATTGAATTTCTTCTATCACTATTATTTATCTTATATGAACTTGGAGGATGATACTATGAAAGGTTCCGTAATAAATATTATGTTATCTTCACTTGAACGCTCCTATGGGAAAGACTTGCTTCATAAAGCATTAGACGAGTCTGGTATTGGGCAAAAAGATATTACTCCTTCTCAAAATATTGAGACAGAACAAATGACCTGCTTAATTGAGTCTGTCGCAAAATTATCTGGTAAGAGTTACGAAGAAACCTGGCATCTGCTTGGGAAAGATAATGCTGCTTCTTTTCAAAAATGGTTTCCCTCTTATTTTCGAAGAAAGTCTTTCAAATCTTTTTTGATGCTCGTTGATACTATGCACAAAAAACTTACCCAGTTATTTCCTGGTGCACATCCACCCAAAATATCAATGAAGGAAGTTGATAAAAACACTGTCATTTTAACATACGAATCCAATCGAAACCTCTTTTCATACTTAGAGGGTATGCTGGAAGGATGCTCTGAACTTTTTGGTGAACATATAACTGTTACGCAGCTTGAGAAAAAACAAGTTTCGAATGAATCTGGAATTTTAAAGCTTCAACTTGTTTTTGATCATCCAACTTATGAGACTAGACGCTTTGTCTTATCACGGATTTTTTCTTTTGGTTTTGTAAAATCTGTTGCCGCGAAGGTTGGTGTAAACATATTTCTTTTTTCCTTTGTATTAAATCTCATTCAGGGGGATTCCATCATTTCCAGTCTTATTATGTCAGCTATCTTAGGAGTCTTATTTTATTTTTTAACTTCCGTTTTTGTAAAACCATCGGCAGTTGCCATTTCAGAACTTGAACGCATTGGAAACAAGGATTTGACACACGAGCTAAAAGTAGAAACTCACGATTCTTATGAGCATTCCTTTGAAACCATTGACCACACACGTAAAAATATTCAGGATGACATTGTTCTTATGAAAGGATTTGTTGATGATCTGACAAATTTCAGCATTAAATTTGAGACCACAAGTCATGCCATGCAGGAACGTTCTTCCATTATTGCTTCTAGTTCAAACGACGTTGCACAAGGATCTACCCAGCTTGCCATTGATACGCAGGACATTTCAAACACTATCCACTTAAATATAGAATCCTTACAATCTATGGGTGATGAAAATTTATCGAAAAAAGATAATATTTTATCCGTGATTGAAATTGTACAGGAAAGCTTTAGTCAGTTAATTCAGGTTTCTTCTGACTTAAACGAAATCAAGAATACATTTGGGGCTGTAAATGAAAAAGGACATGAACTTTCCAAAAGTGTGGATAGTACGATGGAAATTGTAAATATTGTTGAAAAAATAGCGGAACAAACAAATTTATTAGCCTTAAATGCTTCGATTGAAGCCGCCAGAGCTGGCGAAGCCGGAAAAGGTTTTGCTGTTGTTGCAAACGAAATTCGTTCTCTTGTTGTGAATTCCAAGAAAACTGCAAATGATATCAATGATAAGTTAAGTGCTTATAAAGGAGATGTTGATTCGTTAATTTCCAGCATAACAAATCAATATGATAACCTAAGCAATGGAGTTGCGCAACTAAGTCTTATTTCTGAGAAGAATTCTACTGCCACCGAAAAGATGAACGACGTTGCCAATTTTATTGAGTCGATTGTTGACCGAATTGATTTAGAAATCAAGCAAATCAGCAAGCTGTCAACAAATATGGAATCTCTTGCTGCAATTGGAGAAGAGAATGCTTCTTCTGTTGAAAATATTTCAGAACAGATTGATTCTTTTGCAGAATCCATTCATATACTACAGGAATACTCAAAAGAATTGAAAAATATGCATGATATTTTGCAAGGTGACTTAAACCAGTATAAAGTCTAATGCTCATTAGACCATAAAAAAGCCAGTAAAGTATGAGATGACCCTTGAAGTGGCATCCCATAAGTTAGATTTTTAGGTCTAACTATGGGTGCAGTTCAGCGTTTTGTCCTTTACTGGCTTTTTTTATTTTTGCAGTTTGTACTGATTCCGCTTTTTTTGCTTATACAAAATTGCATTTTGCGGGCACCTGTTTATGCAGCGCATGCAAAAAATACATTGTTTTGAAAAAACGGGGTATCCATTTTCCATTTTAATATTATGAGCCGGACATTGTTTTGCACACTTTTTGCATTGAATACAATCTGCCTTATTTACGGAATATTTCATCATAAACAGAGGAAAAATCTTTGTAAATACATGACCTGAAATATATCCAATCACTCTCTGTGCTCTGCTCGGAGTCTCTATATCTATTTTCTGAGAAAGGAATTTTTCTAAATCTTCTTCTACCTCCGTTTTTAAAGTCTGAATGTTCTTTTTCATTACATCTGCCTGGGTTGGCTTTATCGCTTCCATAATAACCATATTATTCGCCAGCGCATAACTTTTGGCAACAGATAGCAGATAATTTTTTGCCTTTAAAACAGATTGCACCTCTTTAAAATTCGTGCTTGTGTAAGAAGATTGTGTACAAAATGCAAATACTGGTATCGTCTTTTTTACCGATTGCAGTTCCTTTTTCAGAAAGCATAAAAGTGGCATTGCCGGATATTCATAATACTTTGGTGCTCCTAAAATAAGCATATCATATTGCTTCATTTCCAGATGACTCTTATCTTCTATCGAACGTAATGTAACTTCAATTTCTTTTTTCTCTAAATATTTTTTGATTATTTGTGTTGCATATTTTGTATTTCCTGTTCCACTAAAATATAATATTAATGCTTTCATTATATATCCTCTTTTCTGGCAATCAACATCAATGATTGTTTTTATAACGAGTTCTTTGTTATCTATTGTTTTGTTGTTTTATTGCTTTGTTATTTTCCGATTTTATCTACAAAAAAACTGTAATTCATAGAATACTTTTTCTTATTATACCACTGTCGTATAAAAGTTTTATATTCCAAATTACAGTTTTTTGCATTGATATATTGTCCACTCTTTTGTTATTAAATAATTTTATTTTCGTTTGCTGAGACATGTATCAATTTTTAAAATTTTTCGTATTCCAATGGAAGTGAAAGATTAAATAATTCATATGTCCAAGTTTGTTCCGCCTTCGTTTGCTCTATCCTTGGACTAGATACCTGATCTATGACATCATCTGACATGTCATCTGCTGTCTCTTTTTTCGTTCCGCATCCGCCTAATACAACTGTGCACATAAGCATGATTGCCATAATTCCAATTATCTTTTTCATATTATCTACCTTCCTTCCCTTTTTCTTATCTTTATTATAAGTGCATTTTTTATATATTACAATCATATTGCTGTAAATATTTTGTAAATGAATTGTAAATGCGCTCGTTTTCAGACACATAAGAAGTGAAGGTATGAAATACTTTTTATTATTTATAGCTTACTATTTATGACTCATCTTTATTAGTGGTTCTCTTTCATCTTTTATTAATGCTTATCATTCGTCTTTTATTAGTGGTTCTCTTTCATCTTTTATTGATAATTATCTTTCACTTTTATTTTGTTTCATCTTCCTTTTTCTTTCTTCTCTTGAAAATAAGGAAAAACCACAGCATAAATGCTAAGGCAATAATCAAGATAGTGGCAATGATACTGTTTTGAATCCATGTATTATCATTCGAAGGCTTCTTAGGATTGTCTGTTTTTTTCTGTTCTGTGGAAGATTGTTTTTCTGTTTTTGTACTTTTTTGATTTTTATCTTCCTGCGTTACCTGATTCGTATCAACTGACGGATTTTCACTGCTTTCAGCCGGCACATTTTGGTTCTTTTCATTTAGAGCTCCTGCGCCTTTTTTTATTGCTGATAATGGTATCACTTTTTTTACATTTTTTGCTAAAGATACAGCCTGTGAACTTTCTTCTGTCACACCTGTGGCTGGTGCTGTAGCTGTGGCTGGTGCTGTAGCTGTGGCTGGCGTAATTACAGCTGCATTTGCTTGAAGCGTATTTTGAACAACTACCGTATAGTTTTGAGTTACTCCATTATCATATAAAATTGTAAGCACTGTGCTACCAACGCCCAGGCTATTCAGATAACTTTTACTTATGGTTAAAATTGTTCCTAAGGCAGTATAATCTGTGCCTGCTTTTAATACTGTATCTTTATTTTTTACACTCGTGATTGTCTCTGCTGGAGAAACCATTTCAACCGTTACAATATCATTCGCAGATACTTGTGTATTTTGATCAAATGATGTTGTTGTTTTGTCTGGATATTGCACGTAAACTGGTGACTTCAAAGAAGATTCCGATTCGATTTCCAAAACATTATCTCCGATTGCTGTCACTGTAAATGTATAAATTCCAGCTCCATACTTTTGTATGAAAGAAGAAAAATCTACTTGCGTTGGTAGCGTTAATGAATCTTTTAAACTATTATTTTCTATTCTCAGCATGCTTTTCCAGGTATTAATAATAGATACGGTATCTGATATTGGTGCTGCATTAATTTGACTTTTCGTTATACTTAAACTTGTATCCGTAACTTTGACAGATGATCCAACTGCTACTCCGTTTTTATATAATTGTATAGTGTAAGATTTTGCATCTGTGACTGCTGGCCAGACCGCATTTGTTCCTTTCCAGGTTAAAGCTCCTGTCACGGTATTCGTTTTCACAATCGACTGAATTGCAGAGTTTGCCGATTGCGAACTGTTTGTATAAAATATCCCATCACCAGTTGCTGTAACTGTTACAAAGTAATCTCCTGATCCTGCTTCATGCATGATATCCAAGAAATTATAGCTGGTTGCATCTGCAGCAACTGCAACGGGCGTTTTATATGCTTCGTTATTTTTATATAACTGAAGTAAATATCCCTGTGCATGATTCCGACTACTCCATGATACTACACACGCATCTGAAAATGTTACATTCTGCACCTGTGCTAATTGCACTGTTTTAATATAAGAAGGAGAGCTTAAAGAGGTATCTCCATCCAATATCAAAGTGTTATTCCCAACTGCAGATACCAAAAAGGTAAATGTCCCTGCATTTCCTGCACTGATATAATTAGAAAAGTCCATACCAGACGAAGCGTTTGCAGCATCCAGATTTTGTACTAATCCATCTGGATTTCCATTAAAGTATAATTGAATATTATAGCTTGTCGCATTTGCAACTGCTGGGAACATTGCCGTTTCATTTGACCAGTACAAATCATTTACAGTTGCTAATTTCTGAATTGTCTGTGTGTTTGAATTTGCTGATTCCGGACTGTTTGAGAAATAAATTCCATCTCCTCTTGAACTTACTCTTACGGTATAATCTCCTGCTCCTGCAGCTCTCGTGGCCGAAAGGAAATTATAACCCGTGACACCTACCCCTGTATTTACAGCAGCACCACATGCCACATTATTTTTATATAACTGAATTTTGTATCCAATTGTATTTGCCTGTAATCCCCAGCCTGCAACCCCTAAGGAAGAAAGTGTTACGCCCATGATCTGGGTCAGAGGCTGAGCCACGTAATTGTCGGGTGATGCTAAGGATTCCACACCATCTGATATAAATGCTCCATCACCAATTGCGGTTACCTTAAACGTGTAATCCCCAGCTCCATTTGTAGCTATCTGTGTAGAGAAATCAGCACCATGCGTATAATTAGCAGCTGTTAATGTTTGGAGTCCACCTGAAACCGTACTTGCGTTTTTATATAGTTGTACATGGTATGCGGTTGCATTGGAAATTCCTGTAAAAAAAGCAGTTGAACCATTATTCCAATATAAACTGGAAACAGTACCAAGAGCTGCAAGGCTTCTTGCATTCGAGCTTGCTGAGAAAGGACCATCGGTAAAATATGTCCCTTCTCCTAGCGCTTTTACTTTTACTGTATAGCTTCCTAAACCAGCATTTTTTATATCTGTAAGTACATCACATTCAGTAATTCCTTGTCCTATTGAATAGGTGTTTATCAATGTAGATCCGCCTTTGTATAGCTTTAGTACAAACCCACTCTCATTACTTACGGCATTCCAGGAAGCTTTGCCTAATGCAGAAAGAGATACACCTGTTACCTGTGGTAACCCTGCGGCAATTATCTTTATTGGAGATGAATTCGAAACATCGCTATCCAGATAGTTTTGTAAATCTCCAATTGCAGTTACTTTAAAGGTGTAGTTTCCGCCATTCTCACCAGCAAAAACGGATGTAAAATCATACGTTGTGCCTGAAGTATTCTTTAAAGCTCCATCTGCAACCCCATCACGATATAATTGTATATAATAGCCAGAGGCGTTACTTACAGCGCCCCATATTGCCGTTTGTAAATTCCATAACTGGCTTGACACTGTTGGCAATTTTGTAATTGTCACTGCAGAGGACTGCACTGACTCTGTTCCATTTGAATGCACTAAATCAAGGCTATCGGGAACTGCTGTCACCGTTACTGCATAATTTCCTGCTCCCTGACTTCTTATCGCTGATAAAATATTTGCACTGGTTCCCGTTTCTGTAACTGGTGTTCCAGTATAAGTTCCATCTTTATAAATTTTAAATAAATAAGATACTGCATCTGTAACGCCAGTCCAACTTAATGCACCCGCATTTGTAAGGCTTACGCCTGTTACCTGAGCAAGAGGTGTTGCTACATAATTCGCATTAGAAGCACTGGAAGAAGCAGCATCCAAAACCAGAGCTCCATCTCCTTTTGCTGTAACCTTATAGGTATAGTTTCCAATTACATTGCTTGGTATCTGCGTTGAAAAATCGACTCCCAAGGCAGCATTTGCAGCTGTTACATTGGTTGTCGAACCACTAACCGGAACACCACCTTTGTAAAGCGTTACATCATAGCTGGGTGCATTTGGAACGGTATTCCACAAAGCAATATTTCCATTCCAGCTCAACCCAGATGAAACTGTTGCCCGCTGTGTCGCAGTTCTAACTTCTGATGCACTCGAAGGAATAGCATTCGAATAGTATGGACTAGTCGAATTTGTGGTAACCATAACGCTATAATCCCCAACGCCATTACTTTGCATAAGCGAGAGGAAATTGTGACCAACTGTTCCATCTGTTTCTGTTACAGAAGAACCTAATGCAATATTATTTTTATAAAGTTGAACCAAATAGTCAGAAGCATGTACTACATTCGTCCATGTTGCAAGACCCACAGCCGAAAAAGAAACACCTGTTGCCTGATTTAGTTGAATAGGTTTAATATTTCCAGCTGATGCTGATGAAACCGCCGAATCCAGGGCGAAGTATCCATCTCCAATAGCGGTTACTTTAAACGTGTATGTTCCTCCACCGCTTGAAGCCATATCTGTTGAAAAGTCAACTCCGGATGCCTGATTTGCAGCCGTTACACTTTTTGCTGTTCCTGTGGATATTCCTTCTTTATATAATTGAACCGAATAGCCTGTCGCATTTGTAACAGCTGACCAATTTGCCGTATCACTATTCCAGCTTAATCCTGCCGGTGTGGAAAGCTTTGTTATACTTTTTGAAGACGAAATTGCCTCTGCACTATTAATGTAATTCGTGCGGTCTCCTATTGCTGTTATCCCTACTGTATAAGAACCTGTTCCATTCGATTGCATTTGCGTTAACAACGAACATGATGTTGTGGATGAATTCACTGTAGTTGTATACACTGGCAGGGTTGTACCACTTTTATATAGATTGACAGTATATCCTTGTGCACTCGCAACTGCATCCCAAGTGGCAATCCCGCTATTTGAAATACTGACATTCGTTGGTGTGCTAAGAGGATCTGAAACATAATAAGTTATTTGTAAGGTTGGTGCCTGATAGGAACTGAAACCATATGTCGAACTTTCATCATTTAAAGTTTCAAAACCAAAATCATAATTTGCTGTTCCGTCTCCTGTGAGCACAATCGTTGCTACATGGTCTAGCATGGAGCGGTCATCAATAAATGCATGGATATCTCCAAAATCTGTAATTCCTTTTGCTCCTGTACAATCTAGACTTTTTGTGGTAATGAGCGAGTTTGAACTAAGATTTGGTGTCGAACCATCTGTATAAGTCCATGAATTATCGGTATTGCCAAAAATATTCACCTTCATCGTACCTGATGATGTCGTAAAAGATTGTACATTTAATGAAAGATTAGCATTTGTAATTACCGCATTCGCAGGAATACTGCTTAAATTAAATTTTAGAGCAGAACCTTCATCGGTAATACCCACTCCGCTACAGTCACCTACAGAATAAAGTCCACCCTGGCCAGCCACCATTCCAGTTGTAAAACTAGCCCATATGGTACCTGCTATCGCTGGAATGGATGTATTCTGTGGCGTATTTGCAGCCTTTACTGATACTTCGTTTGATAATCGTTTGCTTGATGATGTCTGGTATACTGGTAGCATTGTAATAATCAGTACTGCAATTAATACTTTTGCTACATACGTTTTAAAGTTCCATCTCATCATATCTTGTTTTTGCATCTTTTCTTTTTGTATCTTTTTCATAAAATCTTTTTCCCCTTACTATCTTAAATGTGAATCCCGACTATTTATTTTGTAACCGTAACGACATAGGAGGTTTTCTTGGTTCCTGTGACTGGTGTTACTGCAATTGTAATCACATTACTTCCAGAAACGACACTAACATTCGTCATTCCTCCTGATGTCACACTTATATTATTGACTGTAATAGATGCACCCGTAGCCGCTGCTGTAGGCTTTACACTCACCGCTGTTGCGCTTGCCGTGGTTAGACTTGCAGTATACGTTTGCGTATATTTATTAAAAACGGGAACTAATGTCAGCGGTTGCTTTCCATATGCCACTATCAGACTTGATAACAATGCATTACTAGCTCTTAGGATCGATATTCCATACTTTTTCACCGTAACACCATCTGCAGACGTTACATAAACAGAAATTGTGTTTTGTCCAACTGTCAAAGGGATTGTAGCAGACGAAGCTCCACTCGCCACAGATACTCCATTTACCTCAATCGTATTTCCTGCATCCGTTGTCGGTGTAAGAATAACACCAAAACTATCTGGCGTAGAGGATAAATCATAAGACGTTTCTGCTGAATAAGAAAGTGTTTGAGATGCAAATGCTGGCGTCAATGGTATGATATTCCCTGCTGTATCTTTCACAATCAAATTTGTCAGCCAAGGTGTTGCTTTCCTTGTAACCGAAATCGTATATACTCTTGGATTTCCTATCTTTGGTGTTACAACGACTTGAATCTGATTTGTGCCTACCGTAAGATTTATACTTTGAGATGCTGTTCCACTTGCAACCACTGCCCCATTTACCATAATTGACTTTATATCCGTCGCAGACGGCGTAACCGTTAAACTCGTAACTTCATTTTCAACTATAACTGTATATGCCTGTATCGTAGGACTAAAAGCTGGATTTAACGTTCCTGTACTTACTACTAAATTTGATAAAAATGAATTTGTCTGTGTTGCTTCATATACTTCAAATTCTACGCAAGAGCCAATTTTTTTGTTTATGCTGTTTCCACTCAAGACCTGTAAACGTACATATTGATATTTTCCTGCCGTTATTTTCAAATCACATATTGCACGTGTATTTCCACTTACCGAAGCCAATTGTGCCCAGCTTTTTCCATCCAGACTTCCCTGCAGTCCAAAATCTGTCAAGACATAATTTCCTCCTGCTGGCCATCCGGCTGCTTCCTGGCTTGATACCACCCATCGGTCAATCCAATATGGCTGTCCTATATCTACCGTCATATATGCCGGAAACGTATGAAATTCCCAACGGTTCATCGCAGCTACTTTTCCATCTAACGCCCGATTCCCTATGTATGGTAATACATCATTACTCGTTGTTGCTTTTTTTCCTAATAATAAATTTCCCATATTTTCTCCTCGCAAGAAAGAATTTTTCACTCATTGACAATCATCTGGTTTCTATCAGGAACGCATTGGATACACACCTTGTGTTACCATATAATAGGATACTCCATTTATTGGGGAAGCATTTCGTAAGTCAGGTAGTGCAAAAGTACTACTTCCGTTTCCGCCAAACTGAATTCCAAGTAATGCAAACAATGCCTGATTCTGTGTAATTTGGAGTATTCTCCCATCACATAACATAAATCCCTCTGGTTCATAATTAAGAGCAAATAAAATAACATCTCCTAAGTAGTAATCCATACATTCTTCCTCCTTCTTATATAAACGACAAGTTTTTTCATTGTCATAGACTAATTGTATACATGAAACAGCTTTTTAATCCTGACGTGTTGGATATATTCCTATAAATGCAATGTAGTAAGCTAATCCATTCATTGGTTCCGCTCCCCGTAAATCTGGAAGTGCAAATTCAATGCCAACAGTTCCTCCAAAAGTGACTCCAAGTAAAGAATACAATGCCTGATAATTCTTTACCTGAAGCTTAGTACCATCACATCTCAACCAACCTTGTGGCACAAACATATACGGAAGTAATTCAATTTGACCAATATACGCATCCATACGTTTCCTTTCTGTGACTTTTTGCACAATGTTTTATTATTAGTTATAAATTGCAATTTCTTTTCTTATATATTAATTCTTTCATAATTGTTAGTCAATGTATTTTATATTTTCGATATATTTTTGTATTATAATTGTATATTCGCTATATTTTGCACTTTTATTTATTTGATTTATATTTTTGTTTTGTTTGTATTTACTTTTCAATTTTATTTTTCCAAAATAGTTATTTTTCGATTTCAATTTCAAAAAAGTACAAATAAGTACGTTTTTTCTACAAGGAAATTCGAAGCAGTCTGTAAACTGCTATCATTTTCTCGTAACCACACTTAATCGTTTTAGAAGGAGGAAAAATCTCAATGGAAGAAAAATCAATCATTGCTTATCAGGGAAAAATTTTTACTGTAACATTGCAATCTATGCTTGGTTCGACAAATTACGGATGGTGTCTGGCAAGCCTTCCTGAAGGTATTTTGCTTGTTGACAAGCTTGATACTCCAACACGACCAGGTATTGCTCCTGTAAATCAGACTTTTTACTTTGGCGTAGCAAGTATCGGGGAAGAAAAAGATGTTATTTTATCTTTTAAAGAAATATGCTTATCTGATTTTTCAAAGATTGGCAAACTATTAAATGTAGATGTAAAGCTTCTCCCAGATAATAATGAACCGAATGATTCCAGTTCTTTTGTAAAATATAGTGAAAATGCCGCAATTTATAATTCACAGATGCCATATGGATTTGTACTAAATTCTGCTGCAGATTCCGATGTCTGTACATCTGCATATCCTTATGTTAAATATGGTTATCCTTGTTCTGACAACAGCAGTAGTGTTTTGAAATATGGTTACCCTTGTTCTGATAACAGCAGTAGTGTTTTGAAATATGGTTACCCTTGTTCCGACAACAGTATCGGTATTTTAAAATATGGATACCCTTGTTCTGATAACAGCAGTAGTAATTTGAAATACGGTTACCCTTGTTCTGACAACAGCATTGGTATTTTAAAATATGGCTATCCTTGTTCTGATGATAACACCGTTCTAAAATATGGTTTTCCAAATTGCAATACAAATCAGTTATATGGTTATCCGATGGCTAGTTCATCTTCGGATGATTGTTCCTGTACAAAGGCAGTTCGTCCACTGTATGGATACCCCGTTTTAAAATACGGATACCCAGGATCTTGTTGATGAGGAGAATCCTATGAATGAAAAACCAATTACCTGCGTCTGGGAAATAACAATGGGTTGCAATATGCGTTGCAAACATTGCGGATCCTCCTGTATGGAGCCACTTCCTGATGAACTGAGTACACAACAGGCACTATCAATATGCGATCAGATTGCTGATATGGGCTTGCGCTGGGTTACAATCTCTGGTGGTGAACCACTTACAAGGGATGATACACCTGATATTGTGAGGTACTTAGCTTCAAAGGGCGTCTCCGTTAATTTAATTACAAATGGATGGCTCTTAGATAAAGAATATGCCCTTCGCTTAAAAAATAGTAATATTTCTACCATAGCAATTAGTATTGACGGAACAAAAGAAATTCATGACAGTATACGGCGAATCGGTTCTTTTGAGCGAGACGAAGCTGCTTTTCATATTCTAAAAGAGTTAGGTATCACCACTGGAGCTGTAACTACTATTTCGAAAAAAAATTTAGCTGATATGCCTGCTTTAAAAGAAAAACTTATTGAGATGGGTGTTGACAGCTGGCAGGTTCAATTAGGTCTCCCAATGGGAAACTTCAAAGAACAGCCTGACTGGGTGCTTTCTCCTTCTGATGTCAATGATGTCATAGACTTCTGTTACGAAACAGCCAAAGAAGGTGCTATTCGTATTTTTCCTGCGGATTGCATTGGATATTATACAAAAAAAGAGCTGGAGATTAAACGTTTTTCTTACCACACGCAAACTCCTTCCAGTTGGAGCGGTTGCAATGCTGGTGTCCGAAGTTTTGGTTTGCTGCAGAACGGAGATATTTTAGGCTGCACCTCAATTCGTTCCAAAGAATATATTGAAGGGAATCTTTTGAAACGTTCCTTACGCGACATATGGGAAGATTCAAATGCATTCCAATGGCGCAGATCTTTAGAGAAATCAAAGCTTGGCGGAGAATGTCAAAGTTGTACCTATGGTAGTGTGTGTCTGGGTGGATGCCCAAATACCAGACTGACCATGAATGGCAGCATCTATTCCGAAAACCAGTTTTGTGCATATAATCTTGTTCAAAAAAGCTGGAAAGAAAAATTTTCCAAGGAGCAGGATGTCTTAGTTTTACACCAGATGGCACTCAAACTTATTTCAAATCAGAATTTTCAGGAAGCCTCTTTTGCACTTTCCAGAATTCTGGAACTTTCTCAAAGTGCTGATGTTTATAAGGAAAAAGCTTTTTGTGAATACATGTGTGGTAATTATTCACGCTGCAAAGAAGATAATGAAAAAGCGCTGGATTTTGATGAAAATGATGCTTATGCACTAAAGGGTCTTGGAATTGCACTCTTTAAACTTGGTTCTAAAGAAGAAGGATTATCTTACTTGCAAAAAGCTGCTGAGCTTACGAATTATGGTGATGCAGATATTGTAAATGATCTTTATGTCGTTCGTTCTTCTATGGAAAATATGCAGCACTTATATGTATAGTTGATTGCATAAATATGATTTCATTTATACACAAAAAAGAGCATATCTGCTCTTTTTTTGTGTATAACAAACCCTCTTATTTTTATATTCCTTAAGTTCCTTCTATTTCTATGGAAGCCCTACTTATCTTTCTTTTTTTAATTCTTCTGGCATCACTGGCTGATGATAAATATACATACATCTCGTGTCAGCCATTTTTTCTGCTACTTTTTTTGCTACTTTAGCCAGGCATTTTTCAATTTTTAATTCATCTTTATTCTGTGCTGTTTTCATCGTCAAATCCTCCTTTTCGTCATATTTTTTTCACTACAATTTGTTACTATTATGACCTTCTTTTTTACTAAACTTCACATCCTGTTGAAAATATACATTTCCTCGTAATTTTTTATTTTTAAATTTTTATGTTTCTTTTTTATCCATAATTTATTATAATATTAATTGTGTGTAATTAAATGCGTTTTTTTAATAATCGCATTATTTATTTCTATTTTTTATTTCTTCTCGGTATCTGCGATTTTTTCAGTTTGTTAACATTTTTTATACTTCTATGCACCAGATAGTTCCTTTTTCATTTGAGATACTTAAAACAGAATCGTTTTTCATGATTCATTTAGAAAGCAGGGATTTTGATGATTAAAATTGCCATCTGTGATGATGATGTTTATTTTACAGGAGAGCTTGAAAAATCACTCCAGCAAAATGCTATTTCCATGAACATAGAATTAGAAACTGATGTTTTTTTTGATGGCAGCACTTTGGAAGATACCATTGCAGAAAATGACATTTATGATTTGATTTTTCTGGACATCCAAATGCAGGTAGATGGTCTTCATGTTGCCCGTAAAATAAGGCAGCGAAATCAGAATATACTTTTTATTTTTGTTTCCAGTCACGAAGAATACTTAAAAGACTTATTTGAAGTAGAACCATTTCGCTTTCTGTCAAAGCCAATCGACCAGAAAAAATTTTCAGAATATTTTCGTGCTGCTTATCAAAGGATAACAGAACGTCATCTTTATTTGCAATTTAAATTCAACAAAGAAATTAAAAAAATTCGTATTTGTGATATTTGCTATTTTGAAAGCAAGAATCGCATTGTTCATGCATATCTTATCAACGGCAAAGAAGAGCAATTTTATGATAAACTAAACGATTTGGAAGAAAAACTCTCGAAAAGCATGTTTTGTTTTTTGAGAATCCATCAATCCTTTCTTGTAAACTATAATTGTATAAAAAAAATTTGCTTTTCACATGTTGTCATTTTATTTCCATATGACAAAGAAATTTGCCTTCAAATCAGCGAAAACCGGAAGAAGAAAATTCGTTCGCAACTTGCACACCTCTTAATGGAGGAGGTGAAAATAGAATGATTTTTTTTCTATTGCACATCTTATACCTTATTTTGTTGCCTTGCTTTTCTGTTCTGATTGTCCGCAAATGCCTTTCTACTTTTTTTTATACTATACCTAAAGCGCCTGTATTATATATCATTTTTTCTCTTTATTACCTTTTTCAGATTATAATTGAGTTTCGGACTCTGCCTTCTCCCTTGATAACATTATTGATTAATTTTTTATTTATTTTCTCACTTGCAATGATTTGTAATCCAAATTTTAAACAGTGTTTTCTTTTCACTGGACTAATCTGTTCCATATGGATGCTGCTTGAAATTTTCGTAAATATCTGTTTTTCCTTACTTTCAATCACATATTTGTACATAGACATGATAGGAGCGATTTTTTCAAATCTCTTGATGTTTTTTCTGGTAATTATGATACGGCAGATTTTTTTTCATCGGAAATCAAAAAATTTCACTTTTCTGTACTGGCTTGTACTAATGCTGATTCCTCTTAGCAGCATATATATGATTCAACTTATTTTTCTGCTGCATATATACACAAAAAAATTTCATCTCTTTGTAATCGGATGTACCATATTACTTTTGTTTTTAAATTTCATTATTTTTGAAACTTTCGACCATCTGATGGAATCTGTCCAGTCACAAAAATTAAACCTGTTTTATGAAAAGCAACTTAATTTATGCAGTCAGCAGATTTCGGATTATGTACAGCAATATGATTATCTTAGAGAATTGAATCATGATTTGAAAAAGCATTTCGTTTGTCTTCACGGCATGATATGTGACAATAAATATAAAGAAGCAGATGCATACATACTTCGTCTTCTTGCTTTTGATTCTAATAAAAAGGAATGTAGCACTTCACACACGGGCAATATTATTATTGACTCCCTTCTTAATTATTCCAAAAGCACTTGTAATCATTGCGAGATCCGCTTTGAAACAGATTTGTGTATTCCACCAATGCTTCCTATCCAAAATGAACATCTTTGTGTCATTCTTGGTAATTTAATCGAAAATGCTATTGAAGCCTGTAAAATCGTCTCAGAAGAAAATCGTATGATTTTTTTTAAAATATCATATGAAAAAGAAATGCTCCTTATAAACATCAAAAATTCTTACTGTAATTCTATAAAAAAAGACAAATCTGGAAACTTTATAAGTACAAAAAGTAGCAACGAACCTCATGGGTATGGACTTATTTCTGTTCAAAACGCAGTTCGTTCCTACCAAGGGGAATTGCTTACCGAATACAATCTTCAAACCTTTCAAGTTACCGTTATTCTTTATACTGCATAACCAATATATATCAGGAGATACCCTATGGAACTTTTTTCGACCCATATCACCGATTATCTTGTAAAAAGAGAGATTATTAAACAGGAAGATTATAATGTTTATCGTTATGGTTTTCTTTGCGGTGCAGAAATTTTATTAAATTTATCTGCAAGCGTTTTTATTTCGATTCTTCTTCATATGGAAGCAGAATGTTTTCTTTTCTTTTTATTTTTTATCCCTTTACGCTCGTATATTGGAGGGATTCATCTTTCAAATTATTATTTATGCTTTATATTCTCCTGTTTTACGCTTCTTAGCGTACTTTTACTTGTAAAATTTATCTACGCTCCTTCCTATATTTCCTGCATCATCTATTTACTTTCTAACATTGCATTGCTTTTTATTCGATATGTAGACCATCCAAACCGCCCCGTTTCAAAAGCAGAAGTTTTCTATTTCGAAAAAAAGATACATAAAATCTTATTTTTAAGCTTTGTCCTGTTTTTGGTTTTCTACATTTTTCATAAATCCAACGATATGTTTTTAGAATCACTTACATTTCTGCTGGTTGCGCTTACCGCTTTCCTTGGGAAACTCAAATATAGGGCTGAATAGACCTGATTTTGTGTATAAAAAAGCACAGCAGTGTCCTGCTATGCTTTTTTACAATTTCATCCGATACGAGAAAATCATATTTCTTTGGCAAGTAAGTATGTGTTTCATCTTTTTTCGGAATCCATGCCTTCTATACAAATTGTTTCCCTGTCAGGCTAAAAGGAAAACAAAGAAATCAGCTTCGTTTATGGAAAGATTTAAACCTTTCCGATTCAAATAAAAAAGCTGCCTATACAAATGAAATGTCTTCATTCCCATAAGGCAGGTTAAGCTTGTTTTCACAATTACTATCCTGTACTACAGTATTCTATTCTGTTAATATATTAACTATCAAAATTCATTTTGTCAATATCTGTTATGTTTTTTATTTTGAACTTTGATATATTTTCTATTTTGGACTTTTATCTGCCCACTTGTGAAAGTTATATTTATTCCAGCAAAAAAACTGTATTTCTACTTTTTCTTTTGGCTTTATAAAGTGCCTTATCCGCAAAGTGGATAAACTGATTTGCATTGCACGCTTCGTCTGGTATCGCACAGTATATGCCGATGCTGATGGTTACTATTTTTGCAATTTTTGACTCATTATGCTCAATATTTAAGTTTTCTACAAGCTTCCTTAGCATTTCTGCTTCTTCTTTTGCTACTTCTTTGCTCGTATCTGGTATCGCAATAATAAATTCTTCTCCTCCAAAGCGAGCCATAAATCCATCTAGTTTCGCAATTTTATGACTTATTGCTGAAGCAATAATCTTTAAACAATCATCGCCCATCTGGTGTCCATAGGTGTCATTATATGTTTTAAAATAATCAATATCCAGCATCATAACTGCCAATCCGCTTTTTTTTACCTTCATCTCCATCCAGTAATCCAACAGTTTTTGTTCGATGGTTCCTTTATTGAATACCTCCGTTAGTGGATCTACACTGGCTCTCTTTTTTAAGTCCATATTATAAATTTTTAATTCCTCCGACAAAAGAATCAAAGCATTATTCTGTTCTATAATTTTCATTTTCGCGTTAAAATGTTCTATTCTGCTCCGATTCATAAAATATAGCATAAGAACGGAAAAGACAAATCCATACAAAGAATTTACCTGATATATTACCCGAATATCTGATGATATTGGATTTACCTGAAGAAGATATACAAACACAGCTTCTGCTGCTGCCTGCGCCAGAATCGTAATCCATGGTCTTGAAGCAGATGCTGCCGCGATAACGACCATCGTTAATATAAATGTCATAATATTTGCTTTGTAAGATATATCATCTATACTTACATGCACACTCCATATTAAAAGAACTCCATAAAAAGTAAATGAAAGAATTCCGACAAGAACTGCAGAACTCTTCTCCACTTTATTTTCTAAAAAATGATATAAAATCGCATACAGTACCATAAAAGCAAGCAGGAGCAAATAGCTATGAAAATATTTTCCTCCTCTTTGCAAGAGCAATCCCTTTTCACCAATACCAAAACTCAGCAGTATCATAATCACTTCAAATAATGCCACAATTTCTGCCAGAATTTTAATTCGGAATAGTTCAATATGTTCCCGTTCTTTTTGATATTCCATTTTATTTTCTAATTTAACTTTATGAAAGATCTGCTCTCTTATGCTGTCAGTATATTTTTTAAACATACCAAGCATCTCCTATTATTCTGATTCCTGATTCCCTGATTTTTTGCTGACAATTGCACTTTTTACTCTATGCTCCTTGATTTCAATTACTTTAATTAATAATGTATCCGTCTCTATATCAAAATGACTACCATCATCTGGTACTGTTCCATAAGTTCCAAAAACATAGCCACTGAAGGTTTCATAATCATCCAATGGTAAATGAACCTCCAGTTCCATTGCCACTTCATCTAAAGAAACTCCTCCGTCAATACGCCATTTATTATCGTCTAATTTTTCTATTTCAATTTTTTCTCGTTCCCCAGAATCAAAGTCTTCTAAATCTCCTACCAGCTGTTCTAATAAGTCATTCATGGTAACAATGCCCATCGTTCCGCCGTATTCATCCAATACAACCGCAAAATGATTCTTTGTCTTTTTCATTTGTGCAAATAAAATATCTGCCTTAATTGTTTCTGGTACAAAATAAGCTGGTTTTACAAGTTCTAAGAGAACTCTTTCTTTTGTTGGTTCCTTCATTCTAAAATAATCTTTGACATTTAAAATACCGATGATATCATCTGATGTTTCTGTACATACCGGATATAAGGTATACCTGCTTTCATGAATTATTTTATCCCAGTCTGTCAGGCTTTCTTCTTCCCACAAAACAACCATATCTTTTCGATGTGTCGCTACTTCTTCAATAGATAAGTCGTCAAATTCAAATACATTTTGAATCATAAGACGTTCCTGCTGATCAATCACACCCTTTTTATTTCCAATATCTACCATCATACGAATTTCTTCTTCACTGACATTTTCCTCTTCCGCATTCGGGTCAATTCCAACCAATCTTAAAATTGCATTTGTAGAAGCTGTTAACGCCCATACGATTGGCGCAAAGATCTTTGAGATAAATGCAACCAGTCCTGAAATTGCAAGTGCTAATGATTCTGCTTTTTTCATTGCGATACGTTTTGGCACAAGTTCTCCAAAAACAAGTGTAAAATAAGACAGTATCAGCGTAATGACAATCAGGGCTATTGTCTCTAAGGTAGCTTGTGGCAATTTTACACCCAGTTTTTGTAAAAAATCTACGAGGTAATGTGAAAATCCATCTGCAGCAAATGCACTTCCTAAAAATCCGGACAGTGTAATCGCCACCTGAATCGTTGCTAAAAAACGTGCCGGATTGCTGGTTAGTTTTGACAGGCGCATTGCACGCTTGTCCCCTTTTAAAGCCATTTGCTCTAGTTTATTATCATTTATTGTTATGATTGCAATCTCTGCGGATGCAAATACTGCATTTAATGCAATTAGAAAAATCTGTATTACAATCTGCCATATAAGTTGTTCGCTCAAGTAAAATCCTCCTATCAGTTTTACCTATTTCATTTTGCTATACTATTTGTTGTATTTTTTACTTTTGATGTTTATTTATCTGTTATATATTGTATCACACCATATATTGTCTGTCATCTAAGTAATCTTCGCAGACGCAAAAAAGCATGCCTGAAATCTAAAATTGATTCTAGGTATGCTATATATGTTCGATTATTTATAAAAAACTGTAATTGATGATTTTGCTTATCACCAGTCGCATCTTCTTCCACGTTTATACCTCACTTTAAATAAATATTAGCATGAAAAGAAATGCTTTGTCAAATAAAAGCATAATACTATTTTCTTAAAAATTTCTAAAATATGCTAGAATTCTAATATTTGTTTTGCGTCAAAACCTTCCGTTTTAAAAGATGAGCTTAAAAATTCCATCCGCTTTATGGATACTCGAATCATATTCATATCACATGCTAATCTTTCTATCGCTTCCATGGACAGTCTTTTTTCCTTTAAAATATCACAATACAACGCACTTCCAATTGGAACAATTGTTGCATGCCCTTTGATCTGCAATCCATTTAAATCATTCATTCCAGAATATTCGTTATAGATGCTGACAGACACATTTGGATTTTGAAGAATATGTACAAACTTTTCTCCACCTTCTGTTAAAAAATAAAACGAATTATCCACATATATGAATTCGATTGGTGTAGAACGAATGTCATTATGATCCCCTGTTGCGAGGGTACATGTGTTATGCGTTTTGATAAAGGTATCGATTTTTTCTTTCACTGTTTTGCTATCTGCCTTTTTTAATGCAGCATCTCTTATGTCTTTTGCCCGTAATGCCAGGGCAACTATTTCTGGTGAAATCATAACCTCTGCAAGCTTTTGTGTATCTAATGCTTCCTTCATATGTATCGTTTTTTCAAATAAAACCGGTAATTTAAGACGTTTTAAATCTGTTGAAAACTCTTCTAAAAAAAAACCTTTTTTTTCTTCTTTTTCCTTCATGCCATCGTAATTCTCTGAACTATAGAAATTCATTATTTTCTTTTCCGATAGCCACGCTTTTTCTTCCTTCACAAAATCAAATAGTTTTCTACATCCGCTCTCATCTTTGGGGTAAAAGAAAATAATCGTTTCAAACTTTTGATATTGCGAGCTATCTTTTTTGTTTCGTTCCATTGCTTTTGCCGGACCTAGAATCAGTCTGAATATCTCTGCTGCCGCTTTTGCCTGTTCATCTGTACTTTCATAAAGAATCAGTGTTTTTTCCATAGTAAAAACCTCCTGTGCATATGTTTATATTTATTAGGTGTTTGTAAACCAATGTAAAGTACCTGATATATTAAGTGAATTTACCAAAGGAATGGCGACTTGCCACTGCATTAAAGCCTTCTTTTGGTAATATTCACTTTAAAAATTCCTTTAGACTGAGTTTCGCAATTGCCTGGTTTATATTAATATGTTCTTTCTTACAAAAATACGTACCAAAACTTTTCCAGCACTTTATTCTATTTTTTGTGATTTTAGATGCACGACAGCAAAAAATTAGTCATCTCTGTTTTTCTTGCCTACAACCGACTCTATATTGAATTTCAAAATAATGGTTGCACGGATTTCTTTTGCTATGATTTCATCTCGTTTCTTTTGCATCCCCGGTGCAAATCTATCACAAAGCTGGATGATTTTTTCCCTTTTTTGTGCTTCATCTTCTATGAAATCAATCGTTCCTTCTGCTATAACGCTGTCATAATGTGTGACAAAACGGCTTGGTATAACCTGTTCCATATGAACAACTACAAAAGATGCTTTGTTGTTTTCTCTTAAACAATCTGTCTTTCTTCCTTTGATCAGTCCATGGAAATAAAGTGCCTGATCTTCTTTCACATAAAAATAATTTAAAGGCACTCCATAAGGTGTTCCATTTTTGTCTGCTACAGAAAGTACTCCGTAGCTGCTGCTTTTTAAAATTTCATATGCCTCTTCAATTGGCATTTTACGCTTTGCTGTTATCATGTTGTCTTTCCTTTCTGTTTATAAAGATTCCGATATTCCTGTGGTGACATATTTAAAAAACGTCGAAATACTTTTGAAAAATAATTTCCATTCGAAAAACCTGTCTGCATTGCAATCTCAAATACAGGCAATGGTGTATTTAAAAGCAAAAATATTGCATGTTCCATCTTTAGTTTCATAAAATACTGCATCGGTGTCATACCAGTCTGCATATGAAACTGCCTGGCCAGATGGCTTGTTGAAACTTCCATTTCTTTGCTCATATCTGTAATATTTTTCCCAGTGACAAAGTTTTTTTGCATCCATTCCTTGGCTTCTTCTACCCAGGTCTGACTCCTATAATCTACCGGCTTTTGTAAGTCCATGCACAGTGCTTCTAAAAATGCATATAAAAAAGCTCCATTTTCAAAAGATATATAATTTTTTCCTCCGGATACTTCTTTATACTCTTTTAAAAAAAGCAAAATACAAGCCGCATCCAGCGGAAGATAAAATGTATTCGTACTTTTTTTGATGATGAAATCATAAAACTCTCTTACAAGAATACCATCAAAATGCAAAAAGAAAAAGTGCCAGTGCCCAGAGTTTTTTGGAAGATAATATCTGCTTTCATCTGGAAACGGAATTAAGAAGGCTCCTCCTGGAGACATTTTATAATCTTTTTGCTGGGAAGAAAAAATTCCTTCTCCTTCTAATGTACATTGAAACAAATAGCCGTCATAATTTTTCCTGTTCTGATTCGTAAAATCATATATTTCATTTTGTCTGTTCTCCATTCCAAAATCATACACTTGTAAAAAATTCGGGTATTCTGTTTTGGGGTTTACAAATCCAAACGTATTTTGTTTCATATCAATTTATTACCCTCTCATATCAGATAAATACTATTGATTCTTATTTTATCATATCTATAATAGTATTTAAAGATAGCAAATAATTACTATGGAGGTTCTTATGAATAAGGATAAATTTGCTCTTACACCACCTATGGGATGGAATAGTTATGACTATTATAATACAATCGTCACCGAAGCGGATGTAAGAAAAAATGCAGATTTTATGGCTGCACATTTAAAAGATCATGGATATGAGTATGTTGTAATTGATATTGAATGGTATGCTTACGACACTGGAACTCAACTGGAAACATACCAGTACATACCTTTTTCCAAATTTGAGATGGATGCTTTTGGACGTCTTGTTCCTTGTCCTGACCGCTTTCCTTCTTCAAAAGAAGGAGCTGGTTTTAAGCCTTTAGCCGACTACATACATTCTCTTGGTTTAAAGCTTGGTATCCACATCATGCGTGGTATTCCAAGAATTGCAGCACAAAATCATCTGCCAATTTTTAATTCCAAACAATGCGCTAACGAAGTTGCTGATCCCTGCAACATCTGTGCATGGAATCCAGATATGTATGGAGTAAGGGAGGAAGAACCTGGTGCCCAAGCTTACTATGATTCCATTATGGCTCTTTATGCAGAGTGGGGCGTAGATTTTATCAAGTGCGATGACATCTGCCGTATGGATATGCCGAGTGCAAGAAAAGAAATTGAAATGCTCTATCGGGCTATTGAGTCCTGCGGACGTGAAATTGTACTTTCTTTGTCTCCTGGACCTGCACTTTTGGACGAAGCTTTTGTTTATGGAAAATATGCAAATATGTGGCGTATAACAGATGATTTATGGGACGAGTGGCCACTTTTATTAGCGATGTTTAAGCGCTGTGAAGTATGGCAGAACCATGTAAAAGAAGGTTGCTGGCCTGATTGTGACATGCTTCCATTTGGTCAGCTCGGACATGGATTTGCTAACAAAGAATGGACCAGCCGCTTTACCTATGAGGAAAAGAAAACCATGATGACGTTATTTTGCATGTTCCGTTCCCCTCTTATGATTGGTGCGCACCTGCTTGACCTTGATGAAGAGACACTTTCACTTCTTACGAATGATGATGTCCTTGCATTGACTTTAAATTCTTATGGAGCAACGCAGATTTTCAGGACACCAAAAAGCGTTGCATGGGCAAGTTATAGTGCCAAAGATCAACACCTTTATGTATCACTTTTTAACATTTCCGATGAGGAAAACACTGTTTTCGTTTCCTGGAAAGAACTTGCTGATATGGGATTTTTTAGTAAAGCAAAACAGGCAACCGAACTTTGGAACAAACATTCTGTTTCTTTTTTAGATGACTCGTCTCAAATTTCTGTTTTAGTTCCTGCTCATGGTGCAGTACTTTACTCTTTTCTATAAGTCATATTGAGGACATACTTCTTTGTTATAGTACAAAAAATAGCTTTTTGTTATTATAAAATGTACAAGCAAAGAGAAGAAATCTATGATTCAAAAATACCCTTGCTATGTTAATCACAACAAGATGTGAATACATTTCAGGGGTATTTGCTTTATTGCTGTTGCATTTGAATTATTTCGAATTGTTTTAAAATCAAATGTCCATTTTTATTTAGAAAGTTCTTTTAGCATATGCTCCACTAATACAAAAGAGTTATGTGCTGAATTCTTTTCAAATGTTGGATAATCCATATGTGCTGAACCATCTGCTTTATCCGATATTGCACGAATTACTAAAAATGGTACATGGTTTAAATAAGCTGCCTGTGCTATGGAAGCTCCTTCCATTTCGGTACAGGAACCATCAAACGTAGCTACAAGGAAGTCTTTCTTCTCTGTACTGCTTACAAACTGGTCTCCACTTAATACTCTGCCACGATATGCTTTTATTGGAAGCTTGGTTTCTTCACATGCACGCATCGCAAGTTCTGCCATTTTATCATCTGCTACATAGGTGGATGTCTCCATATCCGGAATCTGTCCAAGTGGATATCCTAATGCTGTAACATCCATATCATGCTGCAACGCATCCGTCGACACAACAATATCACCTATATTGATTTCGCTTCTTAAAGAACCTGCAACACCGGTATTAATAACCAAATCAACCGAAAACAAATCTGCCAGAATTTGCATACAGATTCCTGCATGGACTTTTCCAATTCCACATTTTACAACTACAACAGGTGTTTTGCCTATGGTTCCTTCAAAAAAAGTCATCGAAGCTTTTTCTACTTTTCTTTCTACTGTCATAACAGAAATCAGTTCTTCTACTTCAATTTGCATAGCACCAATAATCCCAACTTTTTTCATATCAAATCTCCTTTATTTTTCAATCATTTTTTTCACATTTCATATATTATAACACGATATTTTCATTGCTTCCAACTTTTTCCTTATTTGGTAAAACAAGAGTTAAAAGAACAGAAAGTATGCTAAGTGCAACTAACACCAGGTATATTACATGAAGTGAGCTATCTAGTGACTGCTTTACCTGTAATGCTGATATCGAAATTGAATTCGTATGTTCCTTATACAAATTACCTGGATTTATTCCTTTTATCCCTATATTTGCAAAATAGTTTACGATAGCGGTGTTAAATATTCCTCCAAAAATACTGATTCCAATTGTCTGACCTAATGTTCGTACAAGCGAATTTGTGGCAACTGCGGAGCCTCTTTGGTAAATTGAAGCCGACTCCTGAATCATAATCGTTAATGTTGTAAAAGCACCACCAAACGCGAATCCAATGATAAACGTAAAGATCAAGACAAAAATGAGCGATGTATTTATTTTTAGCGTGCATAGGAATGACACTCCTAAAATCAGAATCACATTTGAAATCAGTACCATCGCTTTCGCACCATACTTTAAAATTCCTTTTCCCAAAAGTACGGAAGCTAAAATCCAGGAAAGTGACATTGGAGCTAACGATAATCCGGATATTTTGGGGCTAAATCCAAGTACATTTTGAATATAAATCGGTAAATATACGTCCATGCTGATTAAAATCGCTGACACAAAAAAACTGATGATATTCACCATCGTACTTGTTTTGGTGAATATATCAAAAGAAATGATCGGTTCCTTTGCTCTTTTTTCCACTTGATAAAAAATAATCAGTAGGATTGACGTGAGCGCAATTGAAATAATTACAAATGCTGTTGTATTACTTACAAATTTTATTCCAGATTCAAAAATATTAATAAAGATAAGAATCGATGCCGATAAAAACACAATTCCTGCCAGATCAATTTTATGTTTCTGTCTTACAAATGTCTCATCCAGATTTTTTTGTAATAAAAATACAGATAAAATACCAAAAGGCAGATTGATATAAAAAATCCAGTGCCAGGAGAGACTGTCAATTAAAATTCCTCCTAAAAAAGGACCAATCAAACTTGCCACTCCCCAAACAGTTCCTAGGGCTCCCTGAATTTTCGGACGCTCTTCCATAGAAAATAAATCCCCTACAATGGTATAGGTTACAGTAAAGATAGCACCTGCACCAAATCCCTGTAGTGCCCTGAATGCAATAAGCATAAACATATTCTGAGAAAGCCCACAAAGTGCACTACCTGCGATAAAAATTGATATTCCAATAGACAATATATTTTTTCTTCCATATAAGTCAGATAATTTTCCATAAATCGGAGTTGATATCGCAGATGTCAATAAATACGCAGAGAAAACCATACTGATATATTCAAATCCACTTAAATCTTTTGCTATGGTTGGCATTGCTGTTGTCACCACAGTTCCTTCCACTGCTCCTAAAAACATGGCAACCATTAGGGATATAACGATACTTCTTTTTTTTGCTTTTGTCATTTTTATTCCTTTTAATTGTTTTTCTTTGGTCTTTCTATCATACAAAAAAGCCTATATTACAGAAATCGTATCTACATTTTGTGCAGGCACCATTATACTATAACACAGACCCTTTATTCAAATAATTCTATAAATCAATTTTGCCAAAGCGCTTTATAAACGCTCCCGGATTTCTTCTTCCAGATCTTTTGGAGTTTTCTTTAATGGTATTGAAAGTTCTCCAATCAGGCATTCCTTTGCTATTTTCAAATATTTCTCATCTGTTGCAATTAACTTTTTTCCATCCAGTATACGCGTGGACTGTCTTACATAAATTGTTTTAATTACTTTCATCATGTCTTTGCAATTAAAAGAATTCATGCAGTCTTTGTAAACCTGTTCCAGATTCTTTTCATTTTCTATTTCAAGAGGCTTAATTTCTTCCAGATCATGCATTAATTGAAATGCATCCTCCTTTGAAATGACAGAGCGCATAGAAGTTTTGTTATGATCCACTGGAGTATATATCTTGCTTTCTTCTCTGTAAATCGGAACTAAGGTATAATACATCTTTCCATTCGAAATTCCTGACATTTCCATTGGTGCGATTTGTTTGACTTCGCATACCCCTTTATTACCATATACCACATAATCTCCAATTTGATACAAATGAATCACTCCTTTTCTTTACTACGGCCTCACTACAAAACAAAAGCCACATCACTGTTGCTATTCAATTATAGCGTATAAAAGGCCTAAAAAGCAAGGTTTATTATATTCTTTGTACAATTTAAATAGCTTTTCATCCATATATCTTTGTATATTATGCACAATTTTATTTCTTATAGTCTTATGCCCAAACTTATTTTAATGTAAATTTTTAGTAGTTATGTATACATATCTTGCAATCAGGTATAAAATAATTGCAATTATAATCTCCATAATCATAATAAATGCTATATTTAGAATTCTATCATCTTTTTTCAAATTTTACTATTTTTGCTCTAAAGGACAGGTAATATGGAACATATCATCACATGCTTTATGTATCAGCGCTGCTGTCGGAGTATCTGCTAAAGTATAATATACTTCTTTGCCAGAACGTCTGCTGACAATTAATCCTGATTTTCTCAATGTTCTTAAATGATGTGACACCGCAGGATCACTCATGTTTGTTGCTGCTGCAATGTTACTGACACACTCTTCGCTATGGCATAACAGCCATAAAATCCGAAGCCTCGTCCCATCACTGATTAGCTTAAAAATCTCTGCTATCTGTATAAACTGTTCCTGGTCTGGCATACGTTCTAATACTTTATCTATATTCTGCCCATGATCGTGTGGTAATTGATAATGTTCCATTTTACACACTTCCTTTCTGCCTCAATAAAATATCAGGCGATTGCAAAACACACTTCATATTAAATTTTAAAGTGAATATTACCAAAAAAAGGCTTAAGTGCAGTAACAGGTCGCCCTTCTTTTGGTAAATTCGCCTAATATATAAAGTGCTTACATCGTTTCACAAGCGCCTGGTTAACAATACTGTTATATTAATGATTCTCAGAAGAAATGTCAATTGTATCCTTTATGTGCAAAGCTCTTGTTGCATTTAAAACAGCTATCACCATAACTCCTACATCCGCAAAAATTGCCCACCACATATTTACCAGACCGACTGCTCCAAGTAAAAGACATACTCCTTTGACTGCTAAGGCAAATACAATATTCTGATGAACGATTCGCAGTGTTTTTCTTGAAATATTCATTGCAAGAGCTATCTTTTGGGGATCATCGTCCATAAGTACAATATCCGCTGCTTCTATTGCTGCATCGGAGCCGAGGGCACCCATTGCAATTCCGATATCCGCTCTTGAAAGTACAGGTGCATCATTAATTCCATCTCCAACAAATGCTAATTTTTCTTTTCCTTTTTTTTCATCCAGTAATTTTTCTACTTCTAATACTTTATCCGCTGGTAGCAATTCACTCTTGACTATATCAACGCCAATTTCCTGTGCCACTGCATCTGCAACACGTTTTGCATCTCCTGTAAGCATAATTGTTTTTTCTACACCAGCTTTTTTTAATGCTAAAATTGCTGCTTTTGCATTTGGTTTCACAACATCCGAAATCAGTATATACCCTGCATATTCGCCATCGACTGCAATGTGAACTTCTGTTCCGATTTTCTTTGGATGCTCATATGCTATGTGTTGCTTATCCATCAGTTTTGTGTTTCCTACCGCCACATTTTTTCCTGCATAGACTGCACAGATGCCATGTCCACCGATTTCTTCCACTTCCGTTACTTTTAAAGAGTCAATTTCTTTTTGATATGCCTTTTTCAGGCTCTTGCTGATTGGATGATTTGAGTAACTTTCTACATGTGCTGCCATCTCAAGTAATTGTTCTCTGGTAAATGCAGACTTTGATTCAATTTCTGTTACTTCAAAAACTCCTTTTGTCAATGTCCCTGTTTTATCAAACACAACATATTTCGTTTCTGCCAACGTTTCCAGATAGTTGGATCCCTTTACCAGAATTCCTTTTGCCGAAGCACCACCAATTCCTCCAAAAAAACTAAGTGGTATCGAAATAACAAGTGCACAGGGGCAACTGATTACTAAAAAGGTCAGAGCTCTTGTAATCCACTCTATCCAGGAAGGGTTACTTCCTAAAATAATCAGATTCACAAGTGGCGGGATTATTGCTAAAAGCAATGCTCCTAAACATACCGCTGGTGTATAGTATCTTGCAAATTTCGTAATAAAATTTTCTGATTTTGATTTTTTCATACTTGAATTTTCTACCAGATCCAAAATCTTTGAAACGGTAGATTCTTCAAACCCTTTTGTCGTTCTTATGTACAAAAGTCCAGATATATTCACGCATCCACTGATAATCTCATCTCCAGCTCCAACTTCACGTGGAACACTTTCCCCTGTCAATGCACTCGTATTTAAAGAAGAACTTCCTGTTTCTACAATACCATCCAATGGAACTTTCTCACCTGGCTGTACCACGATCGTTGTTCCAATTTCTACCTCATCTGGATCAACCTGAACTAATTTTCCATCTTCTTGTATATTTGCATAATCTGGTCTGATATCCATAAGATCCGTTATATTCTTCCGGCTTTTTCCTACTGCATAACTTTGGAATAATTCACCAATCTGGTAAAACAGCATAACTGCTGCTCCTTCTGCATATTCTCCTAAGATCATTGCGCCAATGGTAGCCACTGCCATCAGAAAATTCTCGTCAAAGATTTCGCCATGGAAAATACCCAGTACCGCTTTTCTTAAAATATCATATCCGATCACAAAATATGGAATTAAAAACAATAAAAGTCTTAACCATCCATGTGGCTGTAATAAACTTATCACGACAATAAGCAGGAACGAAATCACGATTCGCAGTAATACTCTTTTTTGTTTTTTATTCATAATGCCATCCATTCTTTCTATTTACTGATTTTTATACTTATGTAACAGATTTTTTCTAATCCAGCTTACTGCCCGAATAAAACAATATTTTATACAAAATATACTTCACAGTCTGGTTCTACTTTTTTGCAGGCTTTTCTTACATCACTCATTACTTCTTCTATATTTGCCGTTTCTTCAAATTCTATTTTCATTTTTTGTGTCATGAATGCAACCGTAGCATCTGCTACTCCCTTTGTTTTTTTTGCTGCTTCCTCCATTTTGAGTGCACAAGCTGCACAATCAACTTCAATTTTATAACTTTTTTTCATAAGTTTGCTCCTTCCATTTGTTTTCGCTTTATATGCTATTTATTATGTATACATTTAAACATGTGTTTAATCGTTTGTCAATTCATTTTTGCAATAAAAAAAAGACAATGTAGACATTTTCATCTGAATTGCTCTTTTCATTTTTCTATTTTATTATCCTCTTTCCATGTCTCTTCTGATTTATCAGCCTTCACTGTGCACTTATGATCTATTTCCCAGGTGGGAGTATTTCCAGCCAGTATCCATCTGGGTCAGTGATAAAATAAATTCCCATACTATGATTTTCAAAGCATATGCAATCCATTTCATTATGCAATTCATGCGATTTCTTAAAATCTTCTGATTCGAAAGCCAGATGGAACTCATTATCTCCAAGATTATAAGGTTTTTCCCAATCTTTTAACCAGGTAAGTTCTAATTCATAATCCGTTGTATCATTTCCAACATAAACAATAATAAAAGATCCATCCGGAGCTGTCTTTCTTCTTTTTTCAGTAAGTCCCAATGCTTTTTTATAAAATTCCAATGATTTGTCTAAATCAAGTACATTATAATTTTCATGAATCATTTTAAAGTTCATCGTAACATCTCCTTTTCTTCTGATAAATTTCTTTCGGCAATTGCGAAACTCATTTTATATGAAATATTAAAGTGAATCTTACCAAAAGGAGGCTCCAATGCAGTGGCAAGTCGCCATTCTTTTGGTAAATTCACCTATCATAACGAGTGATTAACATAGTTTCGCAAACGCCTATGATAAATTTCTTAGGTAATTACCTATACATCAGTCATCATCTATGTCATCTACATGTCGTTTTGCCTGTAGCAAGCTTCCTCCATGGTCTTTCCGATATTTTTTAATCGCAGCAGATTTACGTCTTCCTCTTATGAGACGTTTTACTTCACGATCCATAACTTCCTCATCTTCATTCGAATATCTGGTGTCCTTCCCCCTGCTTTTCCGATTTGCCCTTCCCAAATAAAATACTACCAATAATATGGCTCCAAACATAATCAAAATGTATCCCATACGTCTCACCTTTCCTATCATAATTAAACGTTTATTCAATATAAAATTCATCTCCGTCAGCTTCAATTTTCATGAGTTTGCAGTTCAAAAGCTCAGGTTCAAATTCTTTCAAAAATCGGCTGATAATTTCAGGTTTGTCCCAAAAATGCATTGGAAAAATATTTTTTATATCTGCTATTTTTAGAAGCGCAAGCATTCCTAGCGCATAATCGTCCTCTTGTCTGGGATCAAGAGGTGCAAACGCAACATCTATATGTTTTCCTGCCAATTTTTCCATTTGATCAGAAAAACTTTTTCTCATTTGATCATTATAAGACTTGGATTCTTCTTGCCATACCCATAAATTTAAATCTCCTGCATGATAAATGGTTTTCTTTTTGTACTCCAGATAAAATGCTACTCCCTCATCCGTTGAATGAATCGTTTGGATATGCAATTTATTTCCAAAAAAATCATGCATTTCATAATACATATCTTCTTTTACAAATAAAACATCTTCTTTTTTCAATTCTTTATTTTCAAACTGGTCTATCAGCCTTATATCTTCTGATAATATATAAAAAACATTATCATACATATCTTTCAATAAAAATATATCCGGATTATAGTGATCTGCATGTTTGTGGCTTACGAAGACATATACATTCATAAACCGGCTCAAATCTGGAATATCATGTTTATAATAGTCAAATAGAAATGCCGTTTCACCAAATTCAATTAAAAATCCACTATGGTTTAAATATGTTACTCTCATGATATACCTCCTTTGTTACTTACTTCTATTACTTACTTCTATTACTTGCCTATATTTACTTGCTACAATACTTTCCTTTATAATATGTCAGGTGTTTACAACAGCAGGTAAAACAGTTCATATATTAGGTGAATTTACCAAAAGAATAGCGATTTGCCACTGCATTCGGAGCTTTCTTTTGGTAATATTCACTTTGAAAATTCATTTACATGAGTTTCGTGATTGCCTATGTATTTATTACTAGGTGTTTTCGAAACTATGTTTTGCGATTGTTAATATAAAATGGAAAGAAAAGGAGCCGTGTACATATATACTTATGCACTTCAACTCCTTTCCTATTATACATTGTTTTAAGCGTTTGCGAAACTCTTTATCTGCACAAAATTTCACACTTATTCATATTGAAATTCTTTTGTAGAATTTTGCAATTGTTCTGCTAATTTACTAAGCTGTTCTATTTCTTTTACAACTGCCTGAATCGACATTGTCTGCTCTTCTGTAGAAGCTGTGACTTCTTCTGCACCTGCAGCCGCCTCTTGAGATACAGCCGATATATTCTCAATGTTGGAAAGAACCGTTTCGCTTTCATCTTTTACGTGTGTTGTAGCTACCGAAATTTCCTGTAATTCTCCTGCAATAACCGTAACCATATCTAAAATTTCTTTGAATATAGTCGACGTATTTTCTACTGCTTTACTTTGCTCCACAATTGTCTCGCCTGCAAAATTTACACGCTCAACTGCACTTTTCGTAGTTTGCTGGATTTTTAAAATAATGTCCTGAATCTCTTCTGTGGAAGCATGTGACTGCTCTGCTAACTTACGAACTTCTTCTGCTACAACTGCAAAGCCTTTTCCCTGCTCACCTGCACGAGCTGCTTCGATTGCTGCATTCAGTGCAAGTAAATTTGTCTGCTTGGTTACTCCCTGGATTACTTCTATGATCTGACCAATTTCAGCTGCCATATCATTTAAGGAAAATACAATTTCAGAAACCTGATTTACTGCATGCGTTGTTTCTTCCATTTTTGTATTTTGTTCATCTACAATCTTTGTACCATTTTTTACTAATGTAGAAGCCTCAGATGATGTTTTAAAAGACTGGCTGCTGTTCTTTGCAATATCATCAATTGATTTTGCAATTGTATTCATCGACATTGCCGTATTTTGCAAGCCACGTGCCTGTTCATCCGTTCCTTTTGCAAGTTCTGTAATTGCAGCCTCAATCTGCATCGAAACATTCTCTGTCTGCTGGGAATAATCCAATACCGTATGTGAAGATGTTTTTACATTATCCGCTGAATCTGAAATTCTTTTTAATAAATCTCTTAAGTTTTCTCTCATAATTTCAAATGTACCTGCCAGCTGACCTATTTCATCTTTTGTTTTTACATGAATCTTATAGTTTAGTCTGCCTTCTGATAATTCTTTTGCACCTTTTGTCAAAACGAGGAGTGGCGCAACAATCCATTTTGAAAACAGTAAACCACAAATAATTGCAATGATTAAAATAATGACATCAATGGTTAATGTCTGTATTAAAATATCATTAACTGGCTGATAAGCTTCTGTATAGGATTGTCTGACGATTGCAGTCCATCCAGTAAGAGAAACCTTCGCATAACTTCCATATACTTTCTGTCCCTGATAAGTATAGGTAAGTGTACCTGAACCACCTGATAATGCTTTTTTTACAATCGCGATACCTGTTAAATCTGATTGCTTGTCAACTAAACTTTGTGTTGGATGTGCTAATGCCGTACCTTTCGAATCTGTAATAAAGGCATATCCTGTTTTTCCAATTTTAATTTCTGATCTCAAATCATTTACCTTCGATAAGTCCAAGGTAGCTCCAACTACGCCAACTAATTTATTGTTTGCATCATGTACTGGAACAGCAATGACTACTGCTGGTTTTTTTGTTGTACTGGATATCAAAACATCGCTGATTACCGTTTTATCTTTACTTATTACATCTTTAAAATACTGTCTGGAGGACAGATTTGTACTGGCTGCCATATCGGAACGAACAATCTGGTCTCCATTCAAATCCAATAAAAAAACAAGCGCAAATTCTGGATATTGTTTTTGAAATACGCTCAGTGTATCCTGCCCATTGGCGGCATCCATACTTTTAATTGCATGAAGTCCAGAAATTCCTTCCACTACATTTACTTTTGCCTCCAAAAAGTCATTCATTTTACTGGCTAGGGAAGATGAAAACTGCTTTGTCGTGTAGTCCAGCTGCTCCTGAATTAATTTTTTTTCAGCTGTTGCAGATGTAATACCTAATATACTAACTGTTACGATTACAATGAGAATAAACAAAGACGTGATTTTAGTCCCCACTTTCATCTTCTTCATCTGATTTCCTCCTGATATGCTTTAAATTTTTTGTATTTTATGTCTATATCTCATATTATATCAGCATATTTTATTTCAAACAACATTTTTGTCTTTTATTTTTGTGCATTTGTGATATTTCATTGTACATTTCATGTATTTTTGTTCTATTTCGTTTTTTATTCTAACTTTTTCAATATATTTTCTAATTCAAATTTATTAAGCGGTTTATAGAAATAAAATCCTTGAATTTCATCACAATTTTTGTTTTTTAAATACTCCAATTGTCCTTCATTCTCTACGCCTTCTGCTATAATCTTCAAATTCAAACCCTTCGCCAATTTAATAATGACATCCACAATTGCCTTATCTTTTTCGCCAACCAGCAAGCTTTTTATGAAATGCATGTCGATTTTGATTCGATCAATCGGAAGAATTTTAATTCTATTTAAGGAAGAGTATTCCATTCCAAAATCATCAATTGCAAGCGTTACTCCTAAATTTTTTAGCTTTTTCAATACTCCTACTATATATTCAGATTCCTGAATTGCTATGCTTTCCGTAATTTCAAGTTCCAGCCAGCACGGATTCAATCCTGTTTCTTCTAAAATCTGTTTTACCTCATTTGTGAAATTACTATTTAAAAGCTGATTGACAGATACATTTACGGCTAATCGCATTGATTTATATCCCATATCCTGCCATATTTTATTTTGCAGACAGCTGTTTTTTAAAATCCAATAACCCAGCTCATTAATTATGCCAGTTTTCTCAGCAAGCGGGATGAACATGGTTGGTGAAATCATTCCAAATTCCGGATGATTCCAACGAATCAAAGCTTCCATTCCAATGATTTGTTCATTCTTTAAAGATATTTGTGGCTGATAGTAAATTTCAAACTCATTTTTTGTAATTGCATGATACATATGATTTACAAGAAGTACATTTTGCTTTAATTCTTCTTTCATCTCATCTGAGCAAAACACATATTGGTTTCTTCCATTGCTTTTGGCCTGATACATGGCTAAGTCAGCATTTTTAATTAACGTATCCTTATCTTCACCATCATTTGGAAACATAGCAATTCCAATACTTGCTGTCAGTTTAAATTCCTGTTTTTCAAAAAATAAAGGCTCTTCAAATCCTTTGATGATTTTTTTTACTACCACTTCAACATCTGCTTTTGAAGTCATGTGATTTAATAAAATTAAAAATTCATCTCCGCCAAACCTGCATACAACATCTGTTTTTCGAAAACACTTTTGTAGCTTTTCCGCCACTATAACCAAAATTTTATCTCCAAAATGATGTCCGTTGGCATCATTTATCACTTTAAATGCATCTAAATCCAGAAAAACAATTCCAAACATTTCGTTTTTGATACATGCCACTTTGATTTCCTGATCAATTTGCTGTCCAAAGAGCGTCCGGTTTGGCATATTTGTTAATGGATCGTAATGCACAATTTGATCAATCTGACGTTCCACAGATACTTTATCATTTGCTTCGCCAAGTAAATTTCCAAGAATTTTCATTGTCTGAATGAATTCATCATCAATTCGTTTCATTTCTTTGGAAAAGTCCATTCTTAAAAAGCCTATACTGGCTGATTCATTTTTTAATGGAACCTCAATAACGGATTTAATTCCTTGCGCAAGTAACGTCTCCTGGATTGTTTCAGCTTCTTTTTCCATTCGTCTGGTATCTTTAATCACAATCTGATTTTTCTCTTGCAGCTGTTTTTTCCACCAGGTTGTCTGGTACGTCTGCTCAAGAACCGCCGGATCCATCTCACTGATTTTGCCTTCCTTAAAACAATAAAAACTTTCCAGACCTATTTTTTCGCTTACACTTTGAATATGAATATAAATTATGTCTGCTTTTGTATAGTTTTGCAGACAGTTTAAAATTTCATTTATTTTTTGTTTTTCATTTTCTTGTTTTACATGAAGCATAGTGGAAGAGACCTGAAACAAAAAATCCTGTGTCTTTATCTTTTCGCTCAATTGCTGTAAACGGAAAATATAAATTTGATTGATATAATAAATACAGCCAATGCCTATTCCCATGATTAGAATTCTTCCAATATAATCCGATTCATTGACACGTACAGTTCCTTCTCCGCATTTCACCCATGTAATTAACAGCGACATGATTGTAGCTGCGGATACCATCGTCAAAATCGTTGTATTATAAAATAATAATGCTGCAATTAATATAATAAAAGGAAAAGCCCACACTGTGATTACATAATATTTCATGAAATGAAACGTTATGATGGGAATTGCTATGGATAATATAATTGCGTATCCCATAATTCTCATCTCTTTTATTTTTACAAATTTTTCTATAAAAAAAGTAACAAAACCAAATCCTGCAAGTAATAAACTAAACAATAGAATGGTACCAAAGTCTCTCGCCTCGCATACCGTAACCTGTACTATAAAAAAAAGGACTCCTGCTAATATGAAAAAGACTTCCAGCATATGAATTATTTTTGTACGAAACTGATCCATAAAAAGAGGATCATCTACCATACCTTTGTTTTTCATAAATCCATACTTTTTTGAGGCTAAAAGAATACTTAAAATTGGCAGCGTCACAATCACAGGTACTATTTCATGAAAATAAATTCCTATTCCCTGCTTTAGAAAAAATTGTACCAGTATTGCAAATGCTAAAGATATCACATATGTGTAAAAAATGATTTTCAACTGAATCTGGTTTTCTTTTGATTTTCTATCTTTTTTCCATTGAAAAACAAGAAACAAGCCAAAAACAAAGTAGCATACGATGGTTATTTCAAAAGCATAGTACCATTTTTGTGAAGAAATTGTACTCACCCATCCAATATCAGTTTTTTGAAATTTATAGATTTCGGTTGCATATTTTTCATTCAATGCACAAAAATAAGTCAGTAAAAACACTGGTCCATAGATAACAACCAGCATAATATTTTTTTGAAATGTTTTGTTATTCGTAATTACAATAAGAAAATGTATAAAAAAACCATAAAAAAAACATGCTCCTATGACAGCAATTCTTCGCCATGATAGTGCTTCGGACAATGTTTCTGCCTGTAAAGACTGTGCCACACCAAAACACCAGCAGGAAAGAGATGCACAAAATAAAAAAGCTATTTTATGTAATCTTGTATTGATATTTAATGACAATAAATAGATTCCTGATAAAATACTTAAACCAGAACATAGATAAAATAAAAATAAAATGATGAATTCTCCCTTGTTCATAACCAACTCCTCACACCCGTCAAATTTACTATGTTACTTATTCAATTTAGCCTAGTATAAACATTTCGTCAATCTTTTTTCCTATTGCTATCTAGGTCTTTTTAACTAACTCTGGCCTTCCTTTTTCTTTTTTTATTTTGCTTTTCCTGCCTTTCGTAAACGGCATCAAAAAAATCCTTCTTAGCAGATTTCAACTGATAAAAAGGATTTTTTAAACTGTATATTTTGTGGGCTATTTCACGTTTTGTAGTCTGCTTCATAGTTCATGGCTTATTTCACGTTTTTTGACCTGTTTCATAATTCGTGACTTATTTCATAGTTCATAGCTTATTTTACATTTTTTGTTTTTCCTGCGTCTGCATCTACAAAGTAATCTTTTGTTAATCCGTATTTTTCTAATATTTTGAGCAAAGTTCCATCCTGTTTCATTGCATTTAGTGCCCCGTTTACTTCCGTCAAGAAATCTTCGTCTTCAAAACGCACTGCTGATCCTATCTGTCCACTTGCTTCTGCTTTATATGGAGATAGTAGTTTTAAATTCAGTGTATTATCGGAAGCCAGTGTATATCCTGCCACAATACCATCCGTAACGACTGCGTCTACTTTTCCCATATTCAAAGCTGTCATTAACGTTGCCTGATTATCAAATGACGTTACATTTCCTACTTCTTTTTTCGTAAGCCAAGATTGTGCGGTGTCAAAAAACGTCGTTCCAGGCTGTGCTCCAACATTTTTTCCTTTTAAATCATCCTTACTTGCTATTGTAGAATTTTTAGGAATGACAACTGCCTCCCCTTCCTGGTACCATTTGTCAGAAAATGCTGCCAGCTGTAGTCTGTCATCTTTTACATACATTCCATCTACGACCATATCAATATTTTTATTATTCAGTTCTACTATAAGATTTGAAAAGTCTACTACTTTCATTTTGATGTCTGGTATTCCTAAACGATTGCAAATCTCTTTAAGGATTTCAATATCGAGACCTTTTAATTCTTTTGATGATACATCCTGATAGCTAAATGGTGCATCATTCGAGGAACCAATTTCGATGTATCCTCTTTTTTTAATTTCTGTCAAAAGCGCTGATTCTTTTGCACCAGCCTGTGTTCCACTTGCAGACTCACTTGCCTGCGCTTTTTTTTCTGCTGCAACTTCGCTTTTTTTCTGACATCCTGTTGCAAACGCAATGGTCAGTGTAGCGATTAAACAAAGTGACACGATTTTTTTCATCTTTTTCATAAAAATTCTCCTTTTCTTAACTCCTTGATTACATGGTGCAATATCTATGTCAATACGCATTTGTATTGTTATTTATTGCTATTTGTTTTTATTGCTACTTATTTTTATTGCTATCTATTTTTATTTCTAGCCCTTTTTACTTAATCTGCGTTCTACTAATTTGGAAATTTGTGAAAATACAATACTCAAAGCCAGATAAACCAATGCAACGATTGTATAGGACTCAACTGTCTGAAATGTCTGTGAAGCATATGTTTTTGTTCTTAACAAGAGTTCCTGAACAGAAATCATGGCAAGTAAGGAAGTGTCTTTTATCATCATAACAAGATAATTTCCAAAAACCGGAATCGAATTACGAATTGCTGGTGGAATAACAAAATTTCGCATAACCTGACCTTCACTAAAACCAAGTGCTAAACCGGCTTCTCTTTGTCCTGGATCGATTGCAATAATTGCAGCCCTGATAACTTCTGACATATAGCAGCCATAATTGATTGCAAATCCAATAATACCACAGATTGCTGCATCGATTTGGAAATTAGAAATATACCCCATACTATCTGCAATTCCGTTTACAATTGCTGGAATAACATAGTAAATATAGAAAAACTGTACCAGCAAAGGAGTTCCCCGAATTAATTCTACAAATGCTCCTAGTATAACATTTAATACTTTAGAGCGGGATTTTCTTCCAACTGCAAGTAATAAACCAACGATCAGTGACAATATAAACCCTATCAGGGTAATATATACAACAACTCCGATTCCATCCATTAAACTTGGAAGGAGTGTGTGAAATGCTTTTCCAAACTGTAATTTCATAATAGTCTCCTCCTTAATTTATAGCACTCGTGATAAAAATGCTTTTGTTCTTTCGTTTTTCGGATTTGTAAAGATGGATGCTGGTGTATCATCTTCCACTACGTATCCACCATCCATAAAAATAACTCTGTCTGCCACATCTTTTGCAAATCCCATTTCATGTGTAACAACAACCATCGTCATTCCTTCTTTTGCCAGATTTTTCATTACTTCCAGAACATCACCTACTAATTCCGGATCAAGTGCTGATGTTGGTTCATCAAATAATAAAATCTCTGGATTCATTGCCAGCGCTCTTGCAATCGCAACCCTTTGCTGCTGTCCTCCGGAAAGTGCAGATGGATATACATCTGCTTTGCTCTCAAGTCCAACTTTTTTTAAGAGTTCCATTGCTTCTTTATGTGCTGTCTCTTTTTGCACTTTATTTAGTTTTGCTGGCGCATACATGATATTTTCGATCACTGTTTTTAATGGAAACAAATTAAATTTCTGAAAAACCATTCCTACATGTTTTCGGTACCCTGTTACATGTTTTCCCAGTTTTGTAATATCTTTCTCATTGTAAAATATTGCGCCTCCTGATGGCTGCTCTAAAAGGTTAATGCAGCGAAGCATGGTGCTTTTTCCGGAACCCGATGGACCTATTACTACAACTACCTCTCCTTTGGCAACCGCTATATTAACATCACGCAAAACCTCCAGATCGCCAAATGATTTTGATAAATTTTTCATTTCCAGTAAAGCCATATTGACACCTTCCTTCCCATTTTTTGATACAAAAAAACGGAACCTCTTACTTTCGATGGCTCCGTTGCACATAATTCAATCGCTTCTATTCTATTTATTATCTATCTGATTTTATGTATTTCATCATTCTTGTGTTTATCGTATATTACACTTGAAATCTTCTTTTCATGATATCTTATAATTGAAATCTCTTTTTAATGATATTTTATAATTGAAATCTTTTTTTATAATATCTTATAATTGAAATCTTTTTTTTATGATATCTGCCAGAATTTCAGTCGTTCCATCTACTCCAAAAAGACTTGAATCCAGCATGACATGTTTATAATCTTTATCTGACATGGAATATCCACAGTAATGTTTATGATAGGACTCTCTTGCCTTATCTACAGACGCAATCATCCGTTTTGCTTCATCCGGCTGCATATTTAAGCGTTCTACGCAGTTTTGAAATCTGGCTTCATATGGTGCATAGATAAATATATTTAAAATATTTTTATGGTCTTTTAAAATATAATCTGCACAGCGTCCAACAATAATGCAGGATTCTTTTTCTACTAAATCCTGAATGATTTTTTTCTGTGTCTGAAAGATTGAATCCTGAATCGTTGTCGTTCCAATTCCAAGTGGATAGCTCATATTAAAAAATGCTGATTTTGCAATTTCTTCGTTATCACTAATTGCTGACACTGGCATATTTAGCTTTTTAGCTGCAATATCTACGATGTCTCTGTCGTAATATTCTATTCCGAGTTCTTCGCTCACTTTACGGGCAATTGGTCTTCCCAAACTTCCGAACTGTCTTGCTATGGTTATTACAAATTTCTCTTTCATGGCGAATCCTCCTTTTTAATTCTGTCTTTCATGTTATAATAATGAATTATATCATAACCTTTACTATTTACAATGGACCGAAACTCCAAAATATAGTATGCTTTTTGTACTGAGGATACAAGAAGTATATATGCTTCTTATCCAAAAGTATTATTTTACATATAAAATATCAGGCAGTCACAGATTTAAGTACTTTTATTTTTTCCTTTTCAATCCTTGTATCATTTTGTATCGTGGTATTCGAATTAGGAAATGTTTTCGGGAGGATTTTAAATGCAAACACAAGTTCAGGCTTTATTTGATTTTTCAAAACATAAATATCACTTAACCATGCACGGCGGTGCCAGTGGTATGAGTAATTCTGTTTCCTGGGTGTATCTTGCAGAGGATATTCAAAATATCTCGTTTTTAAGAGGTGGTGAATTTGTCATTACGACTGGACTTTTTATGCAAAGCGGCACTTCACTTTTCGAATTTGTCCGCTCCCTGTCCATGAAAAACTGTAGTGGTCTTTTATTAAATATCGGAAAATATTTAAAAAATTCCGATATTACACCAGAAGTTTTAGAATTTTGCCTTTATAATAAAATTCCAATTTTTTCCATGCCCTGGGAAATTCACCTCGTAGAAATTATGCAGGATTACTGCACCTTACTTTTACATGATAACCAGACTTCTGATGCACTAAGCGCTGCTTTTCAAAGTACTTTATATCAGCAGCCCGTTCCAGACAATGTACTTCGAACTTTAAACCAATATGGATTTTATACAAATGCAGAATACAGAGTTTTAGTCATTCGTCATTTAAAGGAGGTTACACGAATTACATCTCCTTTGAACCGGTATGGTTTCAAATATCATTTGTTTTTTTACGATAACCTGCATATTATGATTTTGCAAATTACTGATATTTCAGTTTCTCTGGAGAATATCATAGATGTCATTTGCTATTATGATAGTATCCTTTTGGGCATCAGTGATAAAATCTCTTCTTTATCGGATATTTCCATGTGCTATAAGCGGGCGCGCTTTTCCCTTGCTGTAGCCGATTTTTGGAAACAGCCAGTTATCAAATTTGACGAACTTGGTATTTTTCAAATTTTATTCTGCTCCCAGGATCCTGCCATCTTACCCGTCCTTTACACAAAATATTTAGGTCCTCTGGCTTCTTATGATAATGAACATGACTCACAATATATGGAAACTTTAAAAATCTACTTATTATCTGACTGTAACCTGCTCGAAACCTCTTCCCGCATGTTCACACACCGAAATACAATTGTCTACCGTATCAAAAAAATCAAAGAACTGCTTGGAAGCGATTTGGATAATTCTTCCATAAAATTCAATTTGCTTATGGCTTTTTATATCAAAGAGTTTCTGGAAATTCATTAAACTATAAAACGAGTAAAATCTTTTATCGGATTTTACTCGTTTTATATATACCTTATATATCTATTTTAAATACTACATCTCTAGTTCCTTTTGAATCTTTAATACTTCTGTATCATATTCTTCCTTCGATAAAAGTCCACGTGCCAAATCTAAAGAAAATGGTTTTGACCAGCTTTCATGTTCTTTATATTTGGGAATAATATGAAAATGTAAAAATTCTTCCACATCACCAAACGAAGCATAATCAAATGCCTGCGGATTATAAATTTTTTGTATTGCTTTTGCAACTCTGGCTATATCTGAGAAGAAAAAATTTCGTTCTAAAACTGACAAACGCGAGATATCTTTTGCTTTTTCTTTATGAATTAAAACACAGCGTCCTGGCAATTCCTGATTCTTGTACAAATAGACTTTTGTCACATCTAATTCGCCTATTTTAGGACCATATTTTATTTCATTCTCATCCATATGTTTATCCAGTGCGATGACTTCTTCTGCCATTTTGTGCTGAACGCCTATGATATAAGATGTCATATTCTTATCCTGCACAAGAATATGACTAAATACCATATCTAAAAGTAAATCTCTGATTTTTTTTAGTTCTGTCATTGGATTATCTTTTAATGCAGGTATATTAACTGCCGCAATTCTTTTTGAAAACAATCTATGATATTCTTTATGTTCATCTATTTCAGGGTATGCATAATCCATCATAAGTACTTCTTCTTCATAAAAATGATAGCTTACATATTCTCTTAAGGACATTATAACATCCAATAACTGCTTATCTGTGACTCCAATGCAATTCATCTGTAACAGCTGTTCTATATCTCTTCCAATATGAAATAGCTGTCTATGATGCTTGTCTAAATTTTCGATATTGGTATTAAACTCAGTTGACCAATCAAAGAGAAAGTCAAACATGGCGTTCCCTCCTTTGCATCATGTCTTTTCTACCATTATCTTAGCACATATTTTCTGAGAAAAACAGAGTTTTATCTCCTTTCAAAGTAGGCATTTAGGCTTGTTTTTAGGCTTTTATCATACAATTCGTTCAAAAGTATGGCATGTGTTTTCTATCTTTTTTCATTTTCTTTTATCGCTCATTCATATTTTTATATTATATGAATAAACAAATTGTTTGAATTGTGTGCCATTTTATTGTAATCTTTATTGGTAAATTTTTACTCATTGACCTTTTCTATTACAAGTAAGCAGGTACTATCCGGTAAGGAAACTTTTTTTCTATTCTCATCAAAAAATTCTATCTTTTGTGATAATGCGATTGTATATCCTTCCTGTAAAAAATGTCTGCACTCAATTATTTTCGCTTTTCCCTGTAATGCGTTTAATACAAATTTCTGATATTCTGCTGGTGTAAAATAACCGAATTGTTCATTTATTTCATGCACATAAGACTGTTCTCCCCATGTATATGTATATAAGAACTCCATGGCATCATTGATTGGCATAACGACTTCATTTTGTCCTATCACTTCATATGATATCGTTCTTCCTTTAAAATCAGCGACATACCGTTTCAAAAATTGCATGCCTTCTTCTGAAAGGAAGCGAATCATTCTCTTTTCCTGCTTTTCTTCTGTCATGATTCCATCACGAATGATAATTCTTCCACCTACTGGCAACGTTTTAAATACACTTTGCAATGCAGTTTCTAATGTCTCATAATTGAATTTTTTCCCATTATATTCAATATAGGAAAACAATTCATGCAGTATGGAACAAAAAATGATCGTATCTACGCTCCCTGGTTCCATGTACTTTGATAAATTCAAAGCATCTCCGTAACAAACATCCCAGTTATGGTTTTCCAGTCTTTTTTTCTTCTTTAAACTATCCAGCACATTTTGGGCAATATCTACTCCAAGAATTTTTTTATCTGGCACGTAGACCTCAATTAAATCCATCAATGCTCCACCACCTGGTCCAATATCCACGATGGTATCACCTTTTATATAATCCAGAATAATTTTTTTATAGTCTATGGTCTGGTTCATTGTTTCCAGATAGCTTTCTTCTTCATAAAATCTGTCATACTTATCTTTTCGAAGTTCAAATAGATCAAATAATAATACAATCGCTTTTTCATACATTACGCCAGATTTTTCTGCTTCTACGCAAAAATCAATAAGTGCACTTCCTGCTTTTGAAAACACAAAGTCAAAAAACAGTGTATTTCTATTTGCACTTTTCTCCGTGATTCGAAGCGCGACATGCATATTTTGGGGTATGTTCCCAGATAAAATATCTTCGCGTGATACTTTTTTTAAATAGCTTTCAATAATCCTTTTTTTATAAATATTAATACGCTTTTTGCCATCGTGCTGATAATAGATTTGGTTCATCAAATCTACAAAACTGATATGTTCATAAGCGTTTTTTTGAGTTTCGCTGGCAATCATCAGGAAGATCTTTATAAATTCTTCTACATTAAAATCATACAAAGCCGCTTCTACATACCATAGATTCGCATGTGAAAATAAATTTTCCAATAAGTTTATTTCTTCTTTGGTCAGCTTTAAGCGTTTTAATTCTTCTTCAAAATTTTCCCCATTTAAAATTGCATTTGCTCTTAATTTTTTTATTTTTTCTTCTACGGATGTTTCTTTTGGTTTCTGATTTTCTAATATCAGGTGAATGCTTTCCTTTACCTGCTGTTTCACCAGGATCCATATTGTTTCATCTACTGCTGCAATCACACATTTATTTAACACATACAAAAGCTCCTGTAGTTCCTGCTTTTCCAATAGATTATTTTTTACAAGTTCATATAGAGGCTGAGAGGATTCAAATGGAACTTCGCCTCGGATATATTGGCCAATCAAGCCATGTGTTTTTATGCAGGTATAAACAATCTGAGCCTCACGCTCTTCTGTCTTTCCTGACTTTTCCATTTCCATCTTGTAAATCTGAGCGGAACCTTCATTATGCGCAAATAAATTAAATCGTGCTTCTTCCCACATCTGTCTTTGATTTTTCAATCCAGCCTTTGCTACTTCATTCCATTTTAAAATTTCATATAGCAGATTTTTCAAATCTTCGTTTAGCGTACTTTTCTGAGCAATTTGTAATGTTTTTTCTACATAAGAAAGTACATAGTTTTCTTTGATTCCTTCGAAAGAATAGATTCTTTCCATATTCTGGCAATTTTCTTTTGTAAAAGCCAGATACATAAGCCATTTTTCTGTTTTTAATATTGCAAATTCCTGTTTCTTTAAAGCCTCTATCGCATCTTGCGGATTTATCATGTCTCTCATCAGTATTTTCCTAACTTCTATATTTTATTTTTCATTGTGATTTAAATGTTTTTTTGTGTTACTTTTAAATATCCTTTTAAAATGATTTTTGCATGGTCAAATGCTATCTGATTCTTATTTAAAATCTGCATTTCTTCTTTTTTCCATCTTCCTTTTTGTATCGTTATGCACCTTACCTGTGCAGATAATTTTTCCTGTGCAGATTCAAGTTCTATTTCATAATCCTGAATCTTTTTGGTTACCTTTTCATTTAAATCTGTCGTTTCCAATTTTTCGGTCAAAAGCTTGCAGGATACACAAAACCAGTTTGCCGCCTTTGCATCATCATCTGCCTGAAGTTTTTCATCTTTTTCATCAACAACGGCAAGATATGCCACACTGATTGTTCTGCCCCTCGGATCTCTGTTCACATCTCCATATGTATAAAGCTGCTCTAAATATGCTTCTTCTAAATGTGTCTCTTCTTTTAATTCCCTTTTGGCAGCATCCTCTAAATTTTCGTCCATTTCAACAAATCCACCCGGAAGTGCCCACTGGCCAATACATGGATGATCTGCTCTTTGGATCATTAAAAGTTCAAATCCTTCTTTGCCTTTTTTTTCGCAAAAAATCAGCATGTCCACCGTAACAGAAGGCTTCTTATATTTATCTGCATTATAGCAGGATAAAAATTCTTCCAGTGTCTGCCCTTTTTTGTTACACCCTGGTTTATTGCAAATTACTTCCTTAGCGTTTTTTTCCATAACTCATTTCCTTTTCTTTTTTCATTTATTACTTTGTTGTTTGTTTCTTTTCATTTATTACGTTGCTATTTACTGCTTTGTTATTTGTTGCTTTGTTATTTACTGCTTTGTTATTTGTTGCTTTGTTATTTTCGTTGCTTTGTTGTTTGATTTTTTTATTTTCTTGTTTTCGTTTTGCTATTTTCATTTTTTATTTTATCTCATTCTAAATTTGAATGCAATTCATATACACTTGACTATTTTGCACAAATTTCATATAGTTACTATTAGTAACTATATCGCATAACTTGTTCAATACACTTTTTTCTATTTTATGGAGGTTTATATGAATCAAATAATACTGCACGAATTATTAGATGTCTGTTTTCTGGCAAAAAAAATTACAGAACTTATGCCGGCTTTGCCAGACGGTATGAAACCCAGACACATTCACGTAATCGAAATCATTTTCCTGTCTATGGAAAAAAAGGAGGCGATACGTGTTGTGGATGTCAGTCATAGTCTGAATATCACTATGCCAAGTGTCACAAAATTAATTCAGGAACTTCAGGAAAAACAGGTTATCACAAAACTGGAGGACGAAAAAGATAAGCGTTCTTTTGTGCTGTCTCTAACGCCGCTTGGTCTTTCCTATTATGAAATCTATATCAGAAAGTATCACCAGCTACTCATTGAGCTTTTATCTCCCATCGACGAACCCGATTGCCAGATAAGCATTTCCACTTTAAGAAAAATGTACGATGTTATGATATCAAATCCAATTCATATCGCTGATTTATCTGCAACCGATGACAAAAGAAAATAAAGAAAGGTATTTTATGAAAACCAACACCAACACAAAACTTGAACCACGGATGATTTTTGTAATCATCTCACTTGCCGCCCTGACTTTTATGGGCATTTTATCAGAAACTTCACTTAACATTGCTTATTCTGTACTAATGAATACATTTCATGTTTCCGCCGATACCATCCAATGGCTGACGACTGGCTATTTGCTTGTTTTATCCATTGCAATACCTATCTCTCCTTTTTTAGTTCGTAAATTTAACACCAGATATCTATTTCTTTGTGCGATTGTGACTTTTTCTTTTGGAACCATTCTTGCCGCAAGTGCTGTCAATTTTACATTTTTACTTGCCGGAAGATTGATTATGGCTCTTGGCACCGGCATATCATTGCCTTTATTGACCAATATTGTTTTAGAACAGGCGCCAAAAGAACAGCGTGGAATTTTGCTTGGAATTGTAGGACTTGTAACAAATTTTGCTCCTGCACTTGGACCTATTTACGGCGGGATATTAATGCAGTTTTTAAACTGGCACTTTATCTTTCTTTTTATGATTCCAATTTTAATCTGTTCTGCTATTTTGGGAATCAAAAACATCACAGATATCCGTACCAATCAAAAAGCAGTTCTTGATTTTATCTCTTTTGTATTGATTTCCATCAGTCTTTTTTGCATTGTATTTGCATTTAGTATGAGTAATTCTTGGAACTGGGATTTTCGTATTCTTGGGCTGTTTTTCCTTAGTATTCTTGTCTTACTTGTATTTATTATACGCCAGCTTAAGCTTTCTTCGCCATTTATAGAAATCCGCGTTTTTCGCTATCCGATGTTTTCCACTGGTATTCTTATACTCATGATTACTCAAATGAGTGTTTTGGGATTTGCATTTTTATTTCCACTTTTACTGCAAAAAGGACTCAGCTGTTCTAGTATGCTTGCGGCACTACTGCTTCTTCCAGGTGCAATTTTAAACGGTATTTTTTGCCCTTTTGTAGGCACTTTATTACGAAAGCACGAACCAAAAGTATTCCTGATCAGTGGCTTTTTTGTCTTAAATATGACCGAATTTATAATGCTTTTTGTCTGCTATAAATCTTATACTGTTTTGATTTGCTATGCACTTTTTATGTTCGGAGCTTCCATGATACAAGTTCCTGCACAGACAAATACCTTAAATCAGCTTCCTTTGCAAAATAATGCAGATGGATCTGCTATCATGAACACACTTCAGCAATTGGCTGGTGCTATCGGAACTGCCATTGCTTCCAGCATCCTTGCCCAAAAAACAGTTTTACTTTTACACGAAAATAAAAAAATCGATTTTGCCTACCGATTTGCTTTTCGTCACAGTGTATATTTCTTCCTGATTCTGACATTGCTTGGATTGCTTCTTGCCTTCTCAACAAAAAAAGAAGCTGTGCCTTCACCCACGGGTGATAATTAGTATTGACCCTTAAAATCTTCTTTTAAAACCTGTGAGTTTACCTTGCAGGTTTTTTTATTTGTTTCATTCCATTTGTTTGTTGTAATATTCTTTATTTAATATTTTTTAATTTTTATTGACTTTTTATTGACTTTTTATAAACTTAATACTATATTGTTTATTATAATTATAAACGTCATTATTTTCTTACGAGGTGTTTTATGATAGAAAATTGGTTTTCACATGATATAAGCGATTTAAAAAATGGGTTCTTTTATGACAATAAGGAGGCATGCTACGCCTGCCTTATTTGCAAAAAAACATTTGATGCAGATGAAATTTTTCCGATTGAAGAGCACTTTTATAGTGCAAAAAAAGCTGCTGCTGCTCATATACAGCAAGTGCATGGCGGAATGACTTCTTTTTTCTTAGATGAAGATAAAAAAAAGACTGGTATTACAGAAGTGCAAAAAGAAATTCTACGTCTGGTATCTATGGGGTATTCGGATTCTGAAATTGCCGCGCAGACACAAGTAGCGCCTGCAACCATTCGTCATACCCGGTTCACCTTACGGGAGCGTGCGAAGCAGGCAAAACTTTATCTCACACTCTTTGAGCTTGCAACAAACCCAGATACTTCTTTTAAAAAATACCCAAAGGAAGAATTTATAGAAATTCATTCGAAAGCGACCATGGTCGATGAACGATATGCTGTTACAAAAGAAGAAGAGGATAAGATCATTAAGAGCTGTTTTTCTTCTCTGGAGCCATTGAAATTAAAGACTTTTTCAACGAAAGAGAAACGAAAACTTGTTATTTTAAGAAAAATTGCAGGGTTGTTCTCCTTCGGGCAAACATATACAGAAAAAGAAGTCAGTCAGATTTTAAAATCTGTCTACTCGGATTTTGTTACCCTGCGCAGATACCTTATCGAATACGGATTTATGGAAAGGAGTGACGATGGCAGCAGCTATCGGTTGAATTGATATGGATACAGAATTTTTAACTTTGGAAAATGTGAGTGCATATACTTCTAAAATACTAAATAAAGAGCAAAAACTGGTTTCACTTCCGAAAAAGAAGCTTTTACAGGAAGCTGCCTTTCACTGGCTCATTGGCTTTTTTGAACATGGCAGACTTTATAAGGAAAAAGAAGTAAATGAGATTTTAAACGAACATTGTTTATCTTCGGATGCTTCCTTACTACGCCGCGAACTCTTCAACCACTATGTACTTAGCAGAACATATGATGGTTCTGTTTATTGGAGAAGTGATTTTTTATTTTATCCATTTTCACTTTTGAACTATACTTTTGAAGACTTTAAAGAAGAAATGGCAGATGCACTTATCTCCCTGCATGATTCCCTTGTCTTTTATCAGGAAGTCACAAAAACCGTCTTTACCAAAGAAGATGCAATGGCTCTTATTACACATAATGATTTACCTCCAGATGGGAATTCTTATTTTTTTGGTGGAAAAGCAATTTATGATGAAGGGCATAACCTGGTCGGATATTTTTCATATTATGAAGGTTATCCTTCAGTCGAAACACTTTGGATTGCTTCCTTTTTCTTCGATTCGAAGTACCATCAAAAAGGCATTGGCTCTTTGGTCTTTGAACAGATAATAACTGCTGCACGCTTTTGTGGATTTCAGAAAATCGGGATTGGTGTCTATCAAAAAAATATCCCCGCTCTTTCTTTTTGGAAAAAGCAGGGATTTTTTGAAACTTCTATTTCTCGTATTGATGAACAAAAGGAAGCTATCCTTCGGCTGGAAAAAGAGTTATCGTGATTGCATGTTCATTATTCCATTCGTTCAAATACAGGAATATATTCAATTGGAGCTAGTGCTTTGATTGTCTGTCCGCCTTTATAGCTCTTACCATCATTAATATTTTTCCAAGTTCCAGCTGGCAGATATACTCCTCTTTCAAGCTGATTTGCTTGTAAAATCGGTGCAACAAGATACTTATAGCCAAACATATACTGGTCAGTTAACTCCCAGCATTTTTCATCGTCTGGAAATTCAAAAAACATCGTTCGCATAAGTGGTGCGCCTGTTTTGCTTGCTTCTTTTGTTAATTCTAAAATGTATGGCTTTAGAGAAAAGCGAAGTTTTAACTGATCTTTCATAATGCGAAGTGGCTCTTCTCCATAACTCCAAAGCTCGTTTGGCTGACCTGTAAATAAATACCCGCCGCCAAAGTCCTGATCAGAAAGTGGTGGAATATCGTGAGGATCTCTGTCTCCATGCATACGAAGAACCGGACTAAAAACAGCAAACTCAAACCAGCGAATCAAGAGCTCTTTAAAAGCAGGATCATTTACATTTCCATCCATAAATCCGCCAACGTCCGTTGTCCACCATGGAATTCCTGCCATACCGATATTTAATCCACCAAGTATCTGGTCATGGAACGATTCAAAGGTACTTCTGACATCTCCAGACCAAACCAGTGTATTGTACTTTTGGCTTCCTACCCATGCACTACGTACAAGATTAACAATATCTGTCTGTTTTTCCTGTGTCATACCATCGTAAAAGGTCTTTGCATACATCATTGGGAAAGTATTTCCAACTTTTAAACCAGAGCCTGTATAATAACGATAATTGTCGTAGTCATAGACCGACAAATCTGGTTCCGCATTGTCAAGCCAGAACATATCAATGCCGAATTTGTAATAATTTTCTAGACAGGTCTTCCAGAGAAAATCTCTTGCTTCTGGATTTAGGGCATCGAATACTACACAATCCCCATTGAAATCATAGGTCTGAATCGTGCCACGCTCTGTGCGGATGAAAAGGCCTTTTTCAAACATTTCATTAAAATGAACACTTTTTCGATCAACCGTTGGCCATACGGATACCATGACACGAATGCCAAGTTCATGCAGACGGTCAACCATTGCTTTTGGATCTGGCCAGTACTCTGGATCAAATCCCCAGTCTCCCTGTCTCGACCAGTGGAAAAAATCTATGACAATAACATCAAGTGGGATGTTTAATTCGTGATATTTTTCTGCTACTTCAAGTACTTCTTTTTGTGTGCGATAACGAAGCTTACACTGCCACAGTCCTAAAATATTTTCTGGCATGATCGGTGCTCTTCCTGTCATCTGCGTAAAGTTCCTTACAATATCCAATGGTGTTTCATCCGCTGTAATCCAATAATCCATCTGCTCCGTTGCCTGTGCATACCACTGTGTATAATTTTTTCCAAAGCTTACATTTCCAAATGCGGGGTTGTTCCATAAAAAACCATATCCCTGATTTGATACTGCAAATGGAATTGAAATCTGCGAATTTCTCTGGGCAAGTTCTAAGACACAGCCTTTTTGGTCTAAATAATTGTGCTGATACTGTCCCATTCCATAGATTTTTTCTTTATCGTTCGATTCAAAGCGAAGATTTAAGCTGTAATCTCCACCAATGATTGGTTTGAATTCACGAGAAATTATTTTAAGGCAGCTGCTCTCTTTGCTTTCTGTTCCAAAATAGCAACGATAATATTCTCTTAAAATCAGCGTATCACCTTTGTAAAAAGAAATCACGCCTGCTGCATTCACGCGTGCACGAATCAAGCCATTTTGAATCGTTGATTCTTCTCCAATGTTTATTACTGCCTCACTTGCTGCTTCCCTTGCAAGTTCTTTGGTTTCCTCCAAAGCCCAGTTTTGTTCTGTAAAAGCTGGCATTAACGTGGCACGTACACGTAATGCATTTGTTCCCCATGCTTCAATTCTTAATAGTTCATTCTGGCGTCTACATAGAAGCGCCCCATTTTCTTTTGTAAAAAACATCCTTGCACCTCACTTCATATTTGATTATACTAACACTATAATGATTTTTGAGTTACTATTCTTTAATTATATTGTTTTCTGCTAATACGATATTCACATATTTTTTTGAATTTCAATGAAATTCGATGGATTTCCGTAAGTGTCTCATAAGTATTGCTGGGAATATTTACCCAAGGGCAGCTCCAATGCAGTGGCAAGTCGCTTTCCTTGGGTAAATATTCCTCTAATATATGGTTATGAAGATTGATTTTGGGATGGTTATTTGTTCAACTGAGATAATTGCAATGCACTTCATAATATTCGATGATTATGTGAAATATGTTCAAGAGACAATTGAAAACTCATTTCATACAAATTTTTAAAGTGAATTCTACCAAAAGGAGGAGGCTTCCGATGAACCGTGATTTACTAAAAGAAAAAATCCCACATGGGGATAATTTATTTCCCCTTGAAGTTCATATCGTAGAAACAGATATCCACATGAATGAACGTCTAAACTGTCACTGGCATGAAGACTTTGAATTCCTATTTGTGACTAAAGGTGGTGCGGATTTTCACGTCGACGGCAATACACATCGTATCTTAGAGGGCGAACTCATCTTCATAAACCCCAATCGTCTGCATTCTGCCACTTCTATCGACAACATGCCCTGCGCTTTTTTTGCCATCGTTTTTCATCCCTCGTTTTTGACTGGCATTAGTAATGATGGAATACAGCAAAAATATTTTGACCCCATTTTACAGGAAAAATATTCATTCCCATCGCACATCACAGACAAAGAACCTTTTGGAAAAGCGCTGATTTCACTTTTGCACGAGGTAAAAGAAGCATACATCAAAAAAGATACCGCTTACGAACTTTTCATCAAAATGAAGCTGTTCGAAATCTGGTATCTGATGTATTCAAATTCGAATTTCAAGGAAAAAAGTGTACGGCCAGACGATTATCGTATCGCCCGTATCAAGTCCATCCTCGCATATATGCAGTCAAATTCTGGCAAAGAACTTTCTTTAGATGACCTTTCCGAGCACTTTCATATGAGTAAAGGCTATTTTTGCAAATTCTTCAAAACTATGGTCAAAATGTCTGCCGTAGACTACTTAAATTCCTACCGTATCAACGAGAGTGTTGCTCTCTTAGAAGAAACCGATAAAGAAATCAGTGAAATTGCAGGACTTTGCGGCTTCAACAATATCAGCTATTTCAACAAGATTTTTCGCAGGCATATGCACTGTACTCCTGGCGAGTTTCGGCGAGATGGGGTGCTGTAGGTAGGTGGTAGGATCGTGATTTTTTAATTCTTCCTGTGGTTCATATTGTACTTCTTCGTATTGCTATAGTTTATTGCGGCATTTTTCGTTCAAAAAATACCCATCACTTGCATCTGAAATAGATGTGGGTGGTGGGTATTTTTGTGGTTTGTCGTTTAATAATGTTGAGGTTCTATGTACCCGATAAAAAGTTGGTGTACTTTCATTTTAAATGTTTCAATACAATCTCATGTTAAGGTTCTATGGCGCATTGCTAGACGCTTGGCATGGTTCAATAAAGTTTCAATACATCTCATGTTAAGGTTCTATGTATGCTATAAATTTTGTTTCAAAACAAAATCTATGAAGCACTTGCATAGCAAAAAGTTCATTTTACATATAAAAAAAGAACCTTGGACAATCCATGTTCTTAAAAATGTAGGATTTTTCCTGTTCTTTTTTGTGTTGATTTGACCTTTATGTAAGACCACTAGGTTTCTATGACTACAAACTATTCCACTAATTCTTCAAAAACATACTGACATGCTCCCTAAAATAGACTTCCCATTTATTATTGTACTCTAAGCAAAATTTTTCGTCTTTTTTTCCAATACCATCCAAATTGTATAACTCTTTAGGTATGTCTCTAACTTCTAACGCTTTTTTTAATTCAACCTTTTTCATCACCTTATCTTCCTTATAATCAATCTTTAATTAGTCAATTTTAAAAGTTGTTGCGTAATACCTTAAATTTTCCTATAATTTGAACAATAGAATTTGTTTATATCTAAAATAGCCTCTCTTAATTCCTCTGGATCATTTTGATCTATCATCTGCGTTATTTCAAGGTAAATGAACGCCGAGTATAATGTATTATTATCAAATGCGTTATGAAGATCGTTTAAATTATCTAATATTTGATTATATCGATTTTTAAAAAGTTCCTGTCTCCCGCTTTTTATCAATTCTCTAATGGTAAGATCAGCATGTTTGATTAGTTCTATAAATTCATTATTTATTTCCATCAATCTTCCTTCTCATTTCTAATATAACCATGAATTTAAAACATCGTATATTCCTGAAAGTCCGCCCACTATAGCCGCAATTGTATCTGTATCGCCGCCTAAATTTACTGCTCCAAGAACCATTTCTTCATATGAATTTACATCTTATTTTCCAACTACATCTTCTCCATATACTCCATCATTTTGCAATTGCAAAATTATATTATACATTTCTCCAATATCAAATAGACATAGTTCAGCCTCTTCTTTGGTAATCTTAGTTCTTTTTATCTTTATCATATGTGCCCCAGCATCATATTGAATATAGTATTTTTCTTCATTTTCTAATAAACTAATCCCATCGTCTTCAGCAAGCGACTTCATATTCAATCACCTCTATTCAAGTAAATGTTTATATGTTCCCTCCTCTTCACACCCTTTATAAAGCTGATTTTATATTACTTTAAGGAAGCCCTTAATCATTTCATTTATTTCATTTTTTCTTTTAACATTTTGTACCCATCTGTCCGGTATTGAATTAAAACCATAGTATATTCCTGAAAGCCCTCCCACTATAGCCGCAATTGTATCTGTATCGCCGCCTAAATTTACTGCTCCAAGAACCATTTCTTCATATGAATTTTTATTTAAAAACAGCCAAAAAACTGCTTCTAATGTATCAACAACATAACCTGTTGATTTTATTTTTTCTCGCTTAAAATCAATAATATTTTTATTTAAAATAGTTTCAAAATTATTAAACTCATTAGCATAAACCTCATTACAGTTCTTACCTATAAACTCTATAGTTTCTTCATAAGCCACCAATTTTTCTTTACCTTGAATAAGTTGTGAAGCAAATTCTACATAAATAATACATGCAAGTTTTGACCTATTATGCGCATGTGTTATAGACGAAACGTTTTCCGCTAATTCAATCATCTGCTCTGCATTATATTTTCTTCTCAAATATGCAAGAGGTAATATTCTCATCAATGAGCCATTTCCATTATCTTTTTCTGTACTTCCTCCGCATTTAACAGGTTCTTCTCCGTGAATAAATTTATTAATTGCGTTTTTCGTGGAAATTCCAATATCAAACATTTCACCATTTGGAGTAAATAAAGCATTTCTATAATATTTGACAAAATTCTCAGCCAGCTTATCCATAGAAAATCCCTCATTAAATGCATCTATTAAGCATAACATCAATGATGTATCATCCGACCATGAACCGAACGGCTGATGATATGTTCCATATGCTCTTAACTCTTTAACGTCATCATCATCTCTCTCTTTTCTAGAAGAAAATTCTACAGGTACTCCCAGCATATCTCCAATACAAAACCCAAATATCCCTCCATATATGCGTTTTTCATATTCATTTAAAAAACCGAGATCTAAAAGGTTATTACTGACGAAAGAAGTACATTCCTTTTCGATAAATATTACATCTCTTGGTTTTTTTTCATCTTCAAAAAATTTACAATGCAATGCATCGCCTTTAATATAATATTTACATGTCTCACATTGAGGTACTGCTGTCTCAACCTTTGCCCCTTCCTTGTATGCTTTAATATCTAGTTCCCATTTTTCAATTAATGTTAACTGTTTATTTTCCCTATTCATAAATTATCTCCTTTTATTTAGTTAGTACTGTTATGTATAAAACACCATTGTTACTTTCCGCTGATATAATAGTCATTTTTTGTCCAGCATTAAACAATATCTCTGCCTCATTTGTATACTGACTAATTGAAGAAATATCTAATGCATGAACTCCAGAAGATGCTTCAATCGTAATTTGCAAATTACCAAAAAATGTTCCACTTGCAACTTCACTACTCGTTGACGTACTCATAAAACCTGACTCCGTAATTTGTTTACCGACTAGCTCTTCTGGTGAAAGATTTTTTAAATTTCCCAATGCCTCAACCGAAGTTTCCCGATATAAAATCATGTCTTCTGATAATGCTGCATTATCTACTGCTGATTTCATCGCATTAATGGTTGCCTACTTTTCACGTGCTGCCGTCTCAACTCTACTTTTCTAATTTTGATAATAAAATACACCCTTTCAAACATATAAATTTTGTTTGAAAGAATGTGTTTATATGAAAACATTGAAACCACACCTGAAAATCTGATTATATACCTAATACATTTTTTTGCTTAAATCGCTTAATTCATATTATGGGTTAACTTCGTGATAGGCATGATATGAATGAAAAGACAGGTATTTAGATAATTGAAAACCCCCAAATATAAACATAATAATATTACTTTGTATAGTGAACTAAATCATATGGATAATAGATAGCGTTCTTTAAACTATTGTCCTCTAAATCTAAGGTTTTTGCAATTGCTCCTGCTTCAAAACTCCAATATCCATAATATACATTCTGTTTACTTTTATGTGCCTCATAACAGCCACAATCTTCATTGTACCATTCCTTAGACAGATATTTTTTCAATAACTCAATTTTATTTTCTTCAAACACTACATTTTGTAAAGTTGAAAAAGAAGTTGGAAAAAGTAATTTTTTATTTTCTACCGCTTGTTCTCCATCCAATGAATTTAAAAGATAATCAAACAGCCAATCATGTAAATTTGATTTTTCTAACATCTCCTTGATTTTTTTTGTAAGAATATTATTGATTTTAAATAGAACAGCTAATGAAATCATTTTTAAATTTTTATTATAATACTCTGGTTCCCACACTTTTTCCCAATCATCAATTAATTTTAAATATTCTTCTTCTAATGTAGATATTTCATCTCCCTTAGAATACTTTGCTATCATTAATCCAAGTCTCAGATCATGTATTTTTGATTTTACAGGAATGATTCGTTCTTCCTTAACATCTCCATTTTTTAATTTGTCAGCAAATTTTGCTACTCTTGCTAAATCTTCGTTTATAAAGCTATTAAAATATACTACCTCTTTTAAACTATCTCTCATATCAATTCCTTTCTTCCTAATCCAGTTCAGAAATTTCTTTTACTACTTTTCCGGTCTCTCCTGCTTTTCCCGTTACCTTCGCAACATCTTCTCCTTCTTTTATTCCATATGACCTCAATCAATTCTTTTAACATTCCTAATATCATAGTCGAATCTTGTATTGCATAATCTCGCTTTTAATAATTTCTTCTACTTTGTCTTTTGAAATAATTTCTGTTATTAATAATTTTATCAATATATTGCATGTTATCGCAAAACTCAAAATACTTGATCCCACTTCTCCATGTGCTCCAACACAGAATTTATATATTCCATCATTTATTGTCTTCTCACCATTTATATTGAAACATTTTTCTATACCTGCCACATAATCTTCCGGAATTCCCATATGAATATAATCTGGATTTAATGCAATATTTTCCGTATACTCTATTTCTTCATAATCATTAGTTTCTATCTCAATACGGCATTCAGTATCGTCCTTCTTATAAACCACACCCAACATAGCGTAATTACTTACATTTTTAGGCATACGTAACTCTACTGCCATAGATTTGTTTTTATCTAAGCATTTACCATTACCACCAAAATCTTTGATAATTTTTTTTATTACTCCGCAATTCTGTGTTGGAAGTTCATCATCCCATATTTTTATTTCTATTCCATTTTCATAATTATATTCGTAAACCATTCTATCCTCCTAATTAATATCCCAGTATTTTTTGAATCCACGACTAAACAAATCTGGATATTCCTTAATCACTTCTGGGTTATATACACTAAATGGTGAAACATCATACTTTTCCAATGCCAACGCATGAGCTACATCATAGTTCATTCCTTGATTCATTAATGTAGCTTCCGTTATTTCATGCATATAAAAACTTGCATCTGCACCAGATATAGTTTCTCCATTTGTTAATGCATTTTCTAATCTTTTTATCATAGCCTCATTGGTAATATCAAAAAATTCTCCTGATAAATGTTGTTTAACAATATTTATTCCTTTTTCTGTAACATTAATATTTTTTCCTATAAGATTACCAAATCCGCTTCCATCATATACATTCCCGTTGTAAGCACCTTTTCCCAAATTACTACTGTTCTCAATAATACGATTAATATTTTTATTTTCTCCCACCTCTGGGTCTATCTTTCCATCTTCTTCCCACAATTTTTTAGAAATCTGGTTTTCTTCTTTTTGCAGCTTTTCCAATTCTGAGAAATTTTTTGCTTCTTTTCTGACCTCTCCTTCTTTGCCTGTTACCTTCGCAACATTTTCTCCTTCTTTGATTCCATCAAAAAGCTTATCTGCCTTTGAAGCGGTTTCTGCTACTTTCCCTACTTTTCCTGCTCCGCTGATTTCTTCTGCTCCGATAAAAAAGCTCCCAACTGTTACGGTCAGACTGCTGATATACTTTGCTCTGGTATAGGAACTTCCGTTTAAGACTTCCTTTATAAATCCTCCCCGGATGTCCTCCCAGATCTTTCCATATACCTGTTCCTGGATTTTCATATCCTCTGGAGTCTTTGGTATCGATGTCAGCTTTCCTATAAGTGCTAATGTCTTCCCATCGTCTTTCAATGTCTTTTCCGGGTCATTATACAGCTTTTGTATATGTCCGCACAGTCCGGTTACAATATCCACAGTCATCGCTTTTAAAGCAGTTCCTGCTCCCACCAGTATGCCTGTCAGAACAGGGCTTCTCTTCTTTCCCTGGGCAATCTCGCTGTCAATGCTCTCCTGCACCGGGTTTAGGATAGAATCAATTCCATCTTTATTATTCTCACAGATTTTTTTTAGATACGCTTTCATTTCGCTTTCGGTAATAACTTTTGCACAGCTCTCCTGCAGAACCGCTTTTACTTTTCCCTCATTTGCCAGCTCATAACAGCTGATGTCGAGTTCCTGTTGGTCTGCTGCCTGGTTGATCTTTTTCATCTTATCTTTATAATGCTCATAATCTCTTTGTATATCTGTATAGGCAGTAAGCCCTTTTATGGTTCCTACCCGGTAGGTATTCATTGTGATTTCTTCATTATTGAGTATCTCTTTGTTAATATTTTGATAATTACATTCCCTTGTTTTAGCGCGTTTTCTGTTCAACTGTTACCTACGTGTTTCCTATAGGAATTTGTTACTATTTACTAACTTATCTAGCTGGCTTCGTATAGCTTTCATAAATTAATCATATCTAAATTCGGGTTTAAATATCTGTTAGGCTATTTATTAATGATTCAAATTATTTAATATAAAACCAGTATAAGGAATCTTGAAATTTATATTTATTATCCCGTAATTTCTATTATATCCTATCTAAAACAACAAAACGCAAACATTTCTAATAATTTTCTTTGTCTAGCAATTTTTTATTCTCTATATTTTCAACTTCTATAAAAATCTAAAAATAACAAAATTTATGTTTAATAAATCTAAAAGTTTTTACTATATATTCTTGAGGTTTTGAATATAACTCTGCTACAGCTTCCTGTACAGAAACTTAATATCCTATAATATAACGAACGAGCACTCATTTTTGTGTATTACCTGTGTATTACATAATTCCATATGTAATATTTTAATCCGCTTTTATGAGCATTTCATTTAAAGAAATTGTGATTCCACATTTTTATATCCTTAGATTATTCGTTTAAATTGTATGCTATAAATTTTGTTTCAAAACAAAATCTATGAAGCACCTGCATAGCAAAAAGTTCATTTTACATATAAAAAAAGAACCTTTGAGAAGCAAGATTCTTGAAAATATAGGCAACGGGACTTGAACCCATAGCATGTTTTTTCTTCAAAGTGCTGATTTTGCTGAAACGTTTGATTTTACTACTTTTTGTGCCTTTTATATTTTGACCAAGTTCTATATTAAAAGGGTATTTTCCACTAAAATGCAACACGAATTTAAAATGAAAATGGGTGTAAATGCAAAGAAAGAGCAGGATTTTTCCTGTTCTTTCTTTTGCTGATTTGACCGCTATTCACCAAACTAAAACGATTTAATCAATCTGTATGATATATATACTTTCGATTCTTTAGTAATAGCTTCTTCTAACATACATATTACTTTTTCTAAGATTTTTTTCTTCATTATGCTCAAATGATTCACTATCTATTTCCTTAAATTGTCGGATACTTTTTTTCATATTTACCAAATGATGTAATTAAAATATCTCATATAAAATGGGATTATCATAAGATTCAAGATCCTCTGATATCCACAGCCCCTCGACTTCTCTATATGTATGAAATCTAACTGTAATATCAGATTCATCCATTGAAAAAATAATGCAAAATTTTCTATTCGGATACATATTTAGCAATCCTTCTTTTAAGTGATTGAAAACATCGATAATATTGCCTATATTTTCCTTGTTCAAATCAAGGTAATCTGTCAACCTAATTTCATTGCAACTAGCTTCATATCCCGTCCAATCTCCATAAAGTTTTAATATCCTCTCAAAATTTATTTTATCTTCACTCAAATTTCCTTCTTGATCATAAATAATACAATCTCGAATTATTTTAGTTTTCGATAAATAATTATCACAAAATTCCGAAATATGGTCTCTTAAATCTTCACTATTAATTCGGTCATATATTATGTTTTTCATCTTTGTATTTAATACCATAATTTATTCTCCTAATATTTTTTTTGCTTTATTTATCCCATTCATAAAATCTTTGTCGTTTAATAATTTTTGTATCCTGCTTGGTGCTAAATCTCCTGTTTTCTCATTATAAAATGCATTATTACTTATATCATAATACCATTTTGTATTATTAGATTCATGATAATGAATTTGCCATGCTCGCTGCAAGATTTCCACAGCCTAAATTATGAACAAGGACTGAGGATTTCGATACATAATAGGTATGATAGCATTCGATTGTCAGGTTGTAAATAGGTTGCAATTCTTCTGCTGTTTGAAGTCTATTTCACCCTTTTTATTTAATGCAGGTATACCTCATAAATACTAAAATTTCTCCTATGGATATTGAATTCCTGTACATTCATAATTTAAATTATTATTGCTTTTAATTTCAAGTATAAAAAGACACATCCAGAATATTTATTTCAGATGTGTCAGAATACATTTCTAAATAAGTTTAGAAATCAAATGCTATTAAAGTGTTTTTATCTAATGCAGTTTCAATATAGATTTTTAACTTTTCATTTATACTGCTAGGAGCCTGCTCATTAAATAAACAAATTATTTTATATGCTTTTACTAAATTGTTTCCTTGAATAATCTCCGACTCATAATCGTCTATTATTACACCACATTCATTATTTATTTGCTTAAAAACATCTGAATTATTTAATACATCAAACTCTTCTCCTATAAGCACCCATTGAAGGCTATTTTCTATCTCTTCTTCCCCCATATCATATGCTTCTATTGCCTCTTTATCTAAAGGTACTGTAATATATCTTTGCCTGTTCATAATTAATTCACCTACTTTGTATTTTTAAAATGTGTTATTGCCTCATCTAAAAGTTTGTTCGCATCGCCAGATGCAACACGAATTTAAAATGAAAATGGGTGTAAATACAAAGAAAGAGCAGGATTTTTCCTGTTCTTTCTTTTGTTAATTTGATTGTTATGCAACAAACGTTCAATCTTTTACCTAATTTAGTAGCCGATTCGCAGTAATATACTGCTTAACTCAACCAAAACTTTTTACCTTGCTGCTCTACAATTTTTTCTAAAAATCCATCAAAATTAATAGCTATTTCAGACCAATCTTCAGGTAGTTCTTCAAAAAAACAATCAATAACAGTATACTCGCTATCATCCTCTGAAGCGTTAAAACCTAAATAATTGCTTTCTCCAATATATTTTGCAAATATAATTATACTTTCTATCCAATCTTCATCAAATGTAGCTTTAGCAAATCTATTTGCCTTAATAATGTCTTTTGTTCCTAATATTATAAAACCATCCAATCCATCGTAATCAAATATACGTGCACCATTATAATTTATTAGGAATTCTTTATATGAATGTGGTAATTTCACTCCTAACTCTCTCTCAACATTTGCTATATCATCAAAACTTGCTGGTTCATTTAACTCAAATCTAACCTCAATCTTTTTTCCATCACAATCTAATTTTTGCAGTTTTAAATCTTGCAATGATTCAATTAGTACCTTAAAATTCATTAATCCTATCATAAACAAAGTAACCTCCTTATTTCTTTTGTGGATAACTACGCCACCAATTTGTAAATGGTTGATGCTCTTCTGGTTGCACCAGTGGAACTAAATTCTCAAAGCTATTATCTCCACCCTTAGATAATGGTTTAATATGATGTATATTGACTTCTCCTTCTGGCCATTTTTTACCTTGTGCAATCCACCACTCTTGAAATTGCTTTTTATAAGAATCTGTAAATTTTTGTCTCAATGTGCTACTATTATTAGGTTCATATGGACCTTCGGGAAAGGGAACTTCCCCATATCCATCAACTTCTATCTTCGGATATGAATTACCTTTACCATTTATTACACGTCCAACATCATCCGCCCCCTCAGCAGCCAATATCTCCCCATTCACATCTTTTACCTGATAGGAGATCTTTCCATCTGCTTCAGTTTTTGCAATCGTTGCTGTTCCATTTTCCAGCTTGTTTAATATCTCACGGATTTCTGCTTTGCTCTTTCCTTGAACATTTTCTAATTTCTGGCAGAGCTGGCTAATCTCGTCTGTGCTTAATCCTGTCTTTTGTGCTACATTTGCCATGCTCGCTGCAAGATTTCCACAGCCTAAATTATGAACAAGGACTGCGGATTTCGATACATAATACGTATGATAGCATTCGATTGTCAGGTTGTAAATAGGCTGCATTTCTTCGGTTGTCAGAATGTCTACAGAATCAACGACTTTTCTGCTTCCATCTGCTGTCACTAAGACATCCCCGGCTTCTAAGGCTTCTGCTGTCTGGTAAGTTCCCTTTTCCAGATAAAACAGATGGCTCGGTGTGGTCTTGATTTCTTCCTGCCCTGCTTTTATGATTACAAATGCATTGGTATTTCTTTTTTGGATCTGAAGTATCTTTTGAAATCCTTTTTCTCCTGTTTCCGTGTCTGTGGCATACACTTTTTCACCGACCTTTAAGCGGTCGATCCTGCGCTGCCCGTCTTCGGTAAGTACCAGGACTTCTCCTGCAAAACAGCCTGTGATACAAAATTCCATGGCTGCCTCCGATATTCCCTGTGCTTTCAGTCTGGCTTTTTCTATCAGGACTTCGGTTCCATCCATCATTCGAAATAAGATTTCTTTTCCTTTATCGATCGTCTCCGATACCAGATTGAACAGATGTTGAAAGTTTGTCTGCAACTGTTCTACGATTCCGGTTGCTGCTTTTATCTGTTCTACGCTGCTAGCTCCTTTATCGATTACAGATATCGGGCTGACTGGATCTTTCTTTATGGATCCTGCTTCTTTTCCTTTTTGTTTTACCAGTTCATCCCAGTCTGCTTTTGCTTTCTTTCCTTTTATATTCGGATCTATTTTTCCAGTTTCTGCAGAAAGTGCATCCTCCCACAGTTCTTCTGGCAGCTTTTTATTTGCTTTTGCCTGTTTTAGCAGGTCTTCAAAGGCTCCTGCCTCCTTCATTCCCTTTTGTAACCCTTTTGCGGCATCCCCCGCTTCTCCTGCTGCCTTCATTCCTCTTTCGATATCTTCCGCTGCTTTTGCTGCATCTCCTACTTCGGATACCGTCTTGGCTGTCTTTCCTGCCAGGCTTACTCCTTCTCCTACTTTTGCAATATCACTAACCCCTATAAAACAAGTGAGTACAGATACTGTCACATCACTGATATACTCTGCTCTGGTATAGGAACTTCCATTTAATACTTCCTTTACAAATCCTCCCCGGATGTCCTCCCAGATCTTTACATATACCTGTTCCTGGATTTTCATATCCTCTGGAGTCTTTGGTATCGATGTCAGCTTTCCTAAAAGTGCTAATGTCTTCCCATCTTCTTTTAATGTCTTTCCTGGGTCATTGTACAGTTTTTGTATATGTCCGCACAGTCCGGTTACTATATCCACTGTCATCGCTTTTAAAGCAGTTCCTGCTCCTACCAGTATGCCTGTCAGGACAGGACTTCTCTTCTTTCCCTGGGCAATCTGACTGTCAATGCTTTCCTGCACCGGGTTTAGGATAGAATCAATTCCATCTTTATTATTCTCACATACTTTTTTTAGATACGCTTTCATTTCGCTTTCGGTAATAACTTTTGCACAGCCCTCCTGCAGAACCGCTTTTACTTTTCCCTCATTTGCCAGCTCATAACAGCTGATGTCAAGTTCCTGTTGGTCTGCTGCCTGGTTGATCTTTTTCATCTTATCTTTATAATGCTCATAATCTCTTTGTATATCTGTATAGGCAGTAAGCCCTTTTATGGTTCCTACCCGGTAGGTATTCATAGTGATCTCTTCATTATTGAGTATCTCTGTGAGATAACTGTTCAGATGGTCTGCCATGTTTTTTAGATCGTTTAGATACTCCGTTTTCATTCCTTCTTCAATGTTACTGATCTGGAAATCCAAATCTCCTGCATCCGTAAACATCTTATTTAAGACATCTTTTATGTTCTGCCCGTCTGGTTCGGATACGGGAAGACCGTATGGTGCTATCCTTCTCATCACGGAATGCATATCTTCTTCGATCCCGCTAAAGATCACCGCTTTTTCCTGCTTCGTCTGCTCCCTTACCTGCTCTAAAACATTCTGCTTGATTATGGCATTTGGATCAGGTTCCAGCTGTGTATACTTTGTGGTATAAGATAACATGGCTGCCCGAAACAGCTCATAGAACTGAATCAGAGACTGTATATAAGGTAGTTGTACTTCTTTGACATAACTTCTTATACTGTCACCAGTTGCTCCTTCTATGGCAGTTGTATTGGACAGAGTTTTCAGTTCTTTCTGCAAATGCCCAAACTCTGTAATCCAGCTGTTCATCTGGGTGACGATGGTATCCTTGACGGATAAAAGGTCTTCCATCTTTACGATATAACTCATGTGTTTTCTCCCCTGGTACTTTTTTCTTGTTGATACAGTTTTTTGTTTCTTATATTTGCTTTTAAATGTTTTTTCTTGTTAATATGTTTGTGTTTTTTATAAATTTGCTTTTTTATATACAATATTTATATAATAAATTTTAATAGAATTATTGTCAATCATAGATTTTATGATCATCCTTTTACCAGGCCACTTATATTGAAAATAAAAATAGGATTAAAGCAAAAAAAGAGCAGAAAAATCCTGCTCTTTTTTTGTGTCTAGCGATTATACATCACATGTTAAGGTTCTATCCAGAAGATCTGCTGTAATCTGCTAATCCATCCATATTTCAATACATCACATGTTAAGGTTCTATATAAAGGGCTAAACAATTTAGGTATCGTATGCTTATTTCAATACATCACATGTTAAGGTTCTATAAAATGGTTAGAGCTATTCAGGTAGTTGCACCGACATTTCAATACATCACATGTTAAGGTTCTATGTTATACACAAATGAATACAAAAGACGTGACTTACAAATTTCAATACATCACATGTTAAGGTTCTATAACCTGACGCTATTATTAGTATCATGACTTGTCCATTTCAATACATCACATGTTAAGGTTCTATCCACGTAATTTACTACGTTCTACGAAACAGCATATCGCTCCTTTGCCTTAAAATCAAGCTTTTTTATAAATTTTACCAGATAACTGGCATTTTTCTTCTCATTCTCTGGAATTCAGTAAAATCAACGTTTCCCAGCGTTTTTGCATTTTGAGGCTGGTAAATTTAAATGCTGATTTAAGACTTTTGAACGCCTATATCTTTTCGTTAGCATTTTTTATCCACACTTGATTATTATTTTTCGATCATGAAGTGCAGTAATGCCTATGCTTTTTGAATTGATAACTTGCAGTTTTTAAATCAAAATGCTAATTTGTATGATTTTCCAATTTAAAATATTCCCCTCCATGATTATTTTATTAGATGAAATATATATTTTCTGTCATTTATATTCTTTTCCCCATCGGATGTCCTTCTTTGAATTGAACTAAATCCCATAAATTTCCATATAAGTCTTTGAATACCGCAACCGTTCCATAATCTGCTTCTTTTGGTTCTCTTACAAATTCAATTTTTTCTTCTTGCATTTCGTTATAATCACGCCAAAAATCATCTGTTCCAAGGAATAAGAACACTCTTCCTCCTGCCTGATTTCCTATGAACGGCTCCTGCTCGCTCTTAGAAGCTCTGGCTAACAGTATTGTGGTTCCATTTTCTCCCGGTGGTGCAACAACTACCCATCTTTTATCCTGCTCTGCCTGATAAGTATCTTCCACCAAAGTGAAATGTAATTTTTTTGTATAAAATGCGATTGCTTCGTCATAGTCTTTGACAACGAGTGCGATATGTACGATTGACTGTTTCATAATGCTATCTCCTATCTGTTTTTTTCTTGATTTTTTGCTTTTGTTGTATGTTCTAGTATGAAGGAAGTTTTTGCGTTTGTATATCCATCACGGTTATGCTCATACTTTTTCCAAAGCGAAAGTTTCAATTCTTCATACTTTTTTGCTGCTTCTGGATTGTCACGCATATAATCTCTAAAAGATATTTCATCATTGTCACCCCAATATCTTAAATGAAGATGAAAAACCTTTTCTGCAAAGCCTTTTTGCGTATAACCCCGGTTAAATGAGATTCTATTTTCATCTTCTGACATGCAAATATATCCATGACTGACCAACACATCTTTAAATTCTTTCATGGAACATGCAGCTGGTATTTCAAGCAAGATATCAATGATTGGTTTTGCACAAATCCCATCAATTGCTGTGCTTCCTATGTGATTTATTTTTAGTTTTTCAACCTCTGGTAAAAAGCTCTTTATCCTTTTTTCTTCCTCTAAATACCAGCTTTCCCACTCCTTGTTATGCTCTGTTAAAAAAATCGGAAAAAGCTCCCATAGTTCTTCTAAAGTCATTTCTGATAGTGATTTTTCCATTCTGTCTTATTTGCCTATCCCTTTCATGCTTTTTAAGCGCTTGTGAAATCGTTCAAAGTACAAGATTTACGGATAAATTCACCCAAAATATAATGTGTTTTACATGGTTTCGCAATTGCCTGTGTATTGTATACGTTTCGTAATTATCTAATTATCTTCTAATGTTATCACTTTGAGGAAAAATGAAAAGTATATTTTATTGCTTTTTTATCTATAGCTGTAAACTTTTCTCGGATTAGATGAATTTTATCATTCCTGACTCTCATGAAATAAAATACCTGCAAGTTCCTCTTTCTTTCTTATAAGTCCTTCCTTGAAGGGAATTAGGTCAAATACATTCTCCTGCTCCATTACGGTTACCGTAACTTCCAGATTATAATTTTGCCTTCTCATTTCATCAAAATCACATTCTAATAAGGGTGTTCCCACGCTTATGATATCCGTTTCTTTTACATAAATATCGATGCATTCGCCTTTTTGATTTACGATGTCATCCCCAATATAAATCCAGATTCTTGCATGATTCTCGGCAAGGATTCGAATTGAATGTCCATCTTCTGCAATCTTTTCAATTACTCCGTCAACCGGTGAAATAATCGTGTCACTTTGTGGGAATATTGTGATTCCCTTTCCAAAATACTGTTTTTGAAATACTTCATCCTTCACTTGACTTACTGGTATGATTTTTCCATCTACCGGGCTATATAATTTATCTTGCATTTCCATTTTGCTACCTCCTTTTTCAAACACATTGTTTCAAAAAGAATATAGCACCCTGTTTTTATTCCTACAAGATATGCCAGATAGATTGTCCGAATGGTTCATTATTATTTGTTCTTTTTCTCCGTTTTTGACACTTTCGTGTCATATAGAAACCCTTTGTCATAATCGTAATGGTTGAAATGTTCCTGTTCTGAAATATGCTCATAATTTTTCACCAGCATACCTGCAAAAAACAAATCCATAATGTATTGAACGCAATGATGAATCATGATTAATTCAGTCTCATATTGCACACTTTCATAGCATAATCGAATCACTTCATCGCAATGTTTTATGATTTCATCCGAAAACGGCCCTGCTATTACAATCACATATACTCCAAGATTTTTTAAGGTTTCTGCTTCATGAATCGCAAGCGGATTATTTCCTGAAAAAGTCAGGACAAATGCCATCATCTTATTCCTTTTGGGATGTGCCATCAGATAACGTTCGTTTAATGTATTATGAACTTTGCTTTCTATTCCAAGGGCATTAAACTTCTGTGAAGCTGTTTCTAATAAATTATATCCTAGTCCTGTTGCATAAAAATCTATCTGTTCCATCTTACTCATCCGATTTAAAATCCGGCGGATCAGATTCGTACTATTGTGCAGATTCAGTTCCTGAATAGCCAACGTATATAATTCCGGAACTATGCGAATAATATCCTGACTGCTACTATCTGCTTTTAATTCCAGACTTCTTTTTGTTCCACTTACTTTCTTTTCTTCTTCAAATTCAAAATATAAAAGTTTCTTTAATTCCTGATATCCTGACACGCTTAATTTTTTACATAACCGCACAACCGTTGATTTACTTGTAAATGTTGCTTTTCCAAGTTCTTCACAGTTCAAGCTTTGAAATACATCTGCATTTTCCAGTATATATGCTGCTATTACTTTTTCCTGACTTGTAAAGTCAATTCCCCTTTTTAATTTTTCAATCAGCATCTTTTTCACCCTGTCTTTTGATTTTTCCTTTTGATTCTTTCTTATGATTTTTCCATACGTTTCCGAAAAAAATATTTTGAATAATTTGTTCAGGACACATTTTTTTCATAGTTTCGTCAATTTTTCTTCATAGTTTCTTACTATGATATCTATATCAGATAAGCAAAAACACTGATTAATCTTTTTCATAAATTCTCCCTTTTATAGATAGCCTTTCCCCCAAAAGGCTATCTTTTTTATATTCATGGTATCTACAATTCTTTGATAAAAAACATTTCCATTGGTTGTTTATATTGGGGAATGTTGATTAATAATGCTCCAGCATCTTCATATCCTATTTTTCGATAAAAATGCTGTGCCATCTCATCTACCTGTGTCGATGTCATACACATACCATATCCCAAATTTTTTATATCATTTTCCCAAAATTTCATAAGTAACGTTCCATAGCTTTTTTTTTGCTTTCCTTCTTTTACAAAAAGCATCGTGCAAAATGGCGTATTATCCCAAAATAGGTTGTAACGTAACAACGCAACCGGGATATTATTTTCAAGTAAAACATATCCCATGTTGTCTCTTATCTTCTTTTCAAATTCATTTTCCGACAAATGTTTATCTAGTGAAAACCAAAATTCTTTATCTTCTTTGTTTGCATATCGAATGTGAATCATAGTTATACCCCTTCTTGTTCTTTGTATTTCCCTATTACTTCATCGCTCCAGATATGTGCCTCGATATAGCGCTCTGGGCCATAGACTCCATCTGCATTCCAATTTTGTGGATATCCATACTTCTTTATTATTTGCAAAATTTCGTCATAAAGATACAATTTTTTCCGATATTCTTTCCCATCGTTTACTTTATCGCTAAAGGTAGGAAAAGAGTCTCCATAGGTAAATGAAATGGTGTTGAGATCAAATTCTTTGATATCAATGTTAATGTATGCACTATTTTCAAACCAACTGCTTAACCATTCACATGATTCAATTACCATATAATATGGAACATTACGCTGAATTAATCCGCCTTTTTTTATAAACTCTTCCCTTAAAATAGATTCATAAGCATATCTTGCTTCCATATAAGACGTGGGGCGTTTTGCACACTGTACATTTGGTTTATTCTGTGCAATATCTTATAATATTTTATTTGCTTCATTTTTATTGAAATTAGACAAATTTCGAAATGGGCCAATTTTTTTATCATAATAATGATATAAATACATGTTATTATCCTTTCTTATATCCATAGGTACTTCATTATAATTGAAACTCACATTCTTTTATATTTATTTCATCATTGGAAAACACTCTTTATTTAAAAATTCTTTTTATAATATACTTCGGCTTGTTTTAGTTGTTTTTTGAATCCATCCATATTATATTTTCGGCTTGTTGGCATAATAACATTCAATAAATAGGTATTCCAATATTCTTCTTCACTCCAACACTCTTTTGTTCCAACTCGATCCGCTTTTCCATCATAGAATTGTTTTTGTATCGTGTCTGTTAATGCTGAAATCGTATCGTATTTTACATCTATATTTCGTTCTTTTTGCAAATAATCATCATACGTAAATCCAGCGGATTTGTAGGCAACTTCTAATTCATTAAAATTATTTGCACTCTTATCAACCTTTTCTTCTTGTTTTTTCATCTCATTTATTTTTTGTTCAGACAATTTATAACCATTCTTAACCGCATATTGATAACGATATTCATCCGACAAGAGAGCAGATTTTGTTTGAGATATGGCTTCTTTTGTTGATAATCCAGATTCTATATAGTTTTGTACGCTGTTTGCAAATTCATATTTTATATCTAGTTCTTTTGAATCTTTCACTAATTTCAATATTTTTTCCGATGGTATACTTAACTCTATATCAGCTAAGTTCGTAGAATTGCTTTGGCTGTCATCCGAATAACTTACAATTTTATTTATAAACTCTGCATTTTGATAAACATAACCATCTTTCGTTTCTAAATACCACTTTTTATTATGTTTAAAAAAATAAAAGGCCTCCGCTTTATTTTTTTGATAATGGAAAACTACAGAAGTATAATCTCTCGCTTGCTTTTCCCCACATTTTATCTTACCTATATCTTTTTTCTCTATTGGTTTTATCTTACCTATATCTTTAAAAAGACTTTGTAATCGCATATTTCCAAATTTTTCAGTCTTTGTTTTAAAACTTCCTATTTGAACAGCATATACCTCTTTTTCATTGGGTAAATTAATCTTTTGGGGTATTTCTTTTTCAGCGCACCCCGTGAAACTTACAATAATACAAACAATTAAAATTATATTTACAACTTTTTTCAATTAAAACACCTCCCCATTGACGATTTAATCTGATAAATTTCAATAAACTATTTATATCATATTTTCTTTTTTACAGCAAAATATTATGCAGTTTTAATCAAAAAACGTATACTCATTTAGAATCAAATATCTAATTAAGTATACGTTCTTATTCTGTTAATTTTAAATCTTAATTCGACTTTTGTCAGCTAATCATGTGGCTATTTGCAAACCATTTCGTTTGGAATCTTTTTAAATACTTGTATTTTAAAATGGCTTCTGGTTTTCAATTATTGTGATATTTAAATATTCCTTTTTTGGTATTCGGTTCTTTTACATGTTTTCGTATGACTGCATATATTTTATTTGTTTCAGTCTCCGCATAATAAATTCAATCTGATTCTTGCAATAATTAAAAACAGATTATCGAAATCATTTAGACATAGAAAATTCAGAAAAATATTTTTACTAGCAAGCACTGGATTGTAGCTCCACTTTGTGGTTTTCCAAATCCAACTTGTTAGGGAAAATTCCCCTAATACATCTTAAAAACGATAGAAAACAATGGTAGGATATATGAAGAAACAAGAGATTATTTAGCCTACTTGAAATCTAAGTGTTGGATAATACCTATACATGATGAAATTGGAGAAGAAAGACTTCCAGAATTAGATGAAAAAATGAATCAGATGAAGGCTAAGAAAGGCTTTGCAAAAGCAGATATTCAAAAAACAAATTTATTCATATCTTCATAATTTAAAAATGCTATATTATAACTATTTTTAAATGTTTGTATACCATCCGTTATTTTTTCTAAAAAATCTTCCGGTTTTTTGTATTTGCTAATGCGATTCACCAATCCTTTTAATGCCTCTACTTTATTTTGATATTCAGATCGTCCTTTACTTTCTAAATAATTTGATAATTCTTTCGTACCATCATAATAATACTGCAGCCCCTTTATAGATGCTTCATTTTGCGTAAGTAAAGTTTTTGTACCAGATTTATAGACATTATCTAGTTGTTTAAGCTTTTCTTCCTGTGTTAAAGTGCGATAACCTTTTTCAGATGTCTTGTCCTCTACAAGAACATTTCTTGTTCCATCATTATATCCTTGTACAATATCATTTATAATAAAAATGACGTTTATAAAATAAATATGTTATTGGTAAAATATTTTTTTATTGATACCTTCGCTGTTATATAATACTAGTGAATGATAATTGTATTAAATAAAAAGGAGGGTTACTATAAATTATGTTTCTAAAAAAAGGCAATAATAAAGAAATAATCATGTATGTTGTTTTATCTTTTATACAATTTGTATTTTGTTTATGCGTTCTTTTAGGTGTTAATTTATTTTTGTTCTTATTTAAAAATAATCATATTTCATTATTAATGGCAATAATATATTTTATTATTGATACGATCATATCATTCACAGTAATAGTAATTGTAGGAAAATATAAACGAATTCTAATAAAAAAAATGAAAGATGAGAGGAATTAGAAATGAAAAAAATAGTAACTTATTTATCAATAATTTGTGTGTTTTCTTTTTTAGTATTACCTTCTTGTACTGTTTATGCTGCTACCCAAAACGAATCTTTTAAAACAAGTAATTTAGCCTCAACACAATGGGTAACTCTGGGCTCTGGAAAGCAAAATTGTGGTGCATCAATAACAGCAGTATCAATAGGATTTTCTTTATATGCAACATTTATTCCAGGTGGGTATTCTGTAACTGTTCCAACAGCAATTTTTTCTAATTTATTAGCAATAGCTTCTTTGAAAGATAGTTATGTTGTATATACGCAGTATAGATCCGCCGGTCAAATAACATCAACAACCTTACTTAAAACAGTTAGTAGTTATTATGCTAATGGAAAGTTTGTTGGAACTACAACTAATACAGTAACATTAGGTTCTATATTTAATACTTATTCAGATAAAAATTAGAGATTGCTGTACTATACTTTGATTTGGTTATCTTTGATTTACTTAAAATTTAACCAATATTTTTCACAACTCAGAGAACCCTGTACAGGGTTCTCACTCACCATTATTAAAATAACGAGTAATTAAATACTACTCGTTATTTTTTAGTTTTATTATATTTTGATTCATTATTTTTTATAAAATCTCCAAAATCAATTTCATCTTCGCTACTAATAGGCTTTGAGTTCAAAAAAGCATCAGCATGAGCCTTTGTATAAACTCTTTCTATTGGTTCTTTAAAATTAATTAATTTGATTTTGGGGGATTATTTTTTTCTAAACAAACATTAATACCTAATATTATAGAATAATTACTTCGCAAATTTTCACAAAACAAACAAATAGTTTTGCGAAATAAAAAAGTGTTTGCTAATGTTGATAATATACGTTATATTTTTAATAAATTTAGTAAATATCAAGGGAGAAGAGTTAATAAAGAAAATATTGACGAAATTATGTGTTTTGGGAATTTTAGTAACAATTTCAGGAAATATGAATGTTTATGCAAGTGAAATAAACAATAATTCTGATTTAAAAGGAGACACGGAAAGTAATAGCGAATTAGAATCAAATCCAGATAACATAACAACAGATAATAATGACATTGATATTAAAAGTACAGATGAAGTAAAAGAAGATACGGATTTAAAGCAAATAGGAGATGATACATACGATGATTCTTTATTAGAAAATAAAGGACAAGGCAGTGCAACAATCAAAGCTCAAATTGTTATTGATAATATAGCAATTCCAATATTTCCAACATATGATGATCCAACAAAAGCAATGGAAAAAGTAAAACAAGACTGTAGTCAAGTGTTAGAAGTTTTACAAGGAGCATATTCCTTAAATGATTTTTCAACAGATACATGGAATGATTATTACAATGATATGAATGAATATTTAAATAATCCTAATAAAGTTAATTGGTATAATGAAAACAATGCAGAATATTCGGAACTATCAACATTTTTTGATATATATGAAAATACAGATGTAAATAATGCTCTCATTTCAACTGCAGCAAACGCAAAAAGTATAACAGATTTAGTTTCGAATTCAGAATTTATATATAATTTGCCATATACTTCAGTTGATGATTTAATAAAAGATGGATTGATACAAAGAGATGAAAAAGGTAATTTAAAAACGGAAATGTCATCTCATAAAAATTCTAGTAGCAATAAATTTGCGAGTAAAATGAATTTTTCAATAACCAATAATACTTTATCATCACCTTCTTTAAAATTAATGTCATTTAATAGCAATGCAGCTATACAGTATGCTCAAACATATGCAAATTCTTACAATCCAAATTTTGGACATGCAAGTTCTGATTGTACAAATTTTGCATCACCGATTATGCTAAGTGCAGGTAAAATATATACACCTCTATGGTTAACAGCTCAAGTTGCTGGAACATGGCACTACACAGATGCCTGGGCAAATGCGAATAGTTTTGCAAATTATTGGGGAGTAAATAGTACCTGTTCAACACATAAAGCATTTTCTTATGGACTGCAAACAGGTAATTTTATAACGGAGGATAAAGCTGGAGACAAAAGTTGGGATCATATAGGTTTTGTAGTTGCAAAAGGTGGAACTTATAGTTCTTCTTTGGGATATACAGATTATGAAGTGGCACAGCACACAAGTGATTATTGTGCATGGGCAAGTTCTTCTACGTGTAATTGGGATCAATTAAAAGCTAGTAATCCGAATTGTATATTTGGTGTTATAAGAGTAAGTTAATGTTTGGCTATGGGGAAAATAAAATGATTAAGCCTGTGAAAGAAAAAAAAATAAAATTATATTTTTTAGTTATTTTTATAATTGTAATATGTTTTATTATTCTTAGTTTATTTAGATTTTATACAAAACAAGAACAGAAAAAAAATCTTTTATATTGTCAAGAATATGTAGTTGGCAAAGGAAATATAAAAGGAAAAATTAATTCTCAATATTATTATAAAAAAAATAAAAACTTTGAAATAGGTGCAAATTTTTATGGATATGCAGTTTTTAAAAATCCTAATATTGCATTTAAAGAAATGGAAAAGAATTATAAAGATGGTATTAAACTTATACAACATGAATTTAATTTAAAACCGTTGTCAAAACAAAACTATGAATTATATAAAGCATATGGAGATCAAGTGTTTTCCGATGTGGGAACTAAAGAAGAACAACAGCAAGCATCCTTTATATCAGAATTCTTAGATATTTATGAAAATAGTTATTTAATGCAATAAATAAACAATGTTTTTGACAGCGAAATTGTATTTGCTATACTATGAATAGGCAGAAATTGAATGTGTTCCAAAATTGTTACACATTCACTGAATGTCTTTTCTTGAAGCTATAGCTACTTTTGACACACCTGCATAGCAGGCAATGTCGTCAACTTAAGAACATTCACAAAAGTACTTGACAAACAAATTAAAAAATGGCGCTTCGCGTTTGATATAAATTATTGAACGCGAGGTGCTTTATGAATTTTACAAAAACCGTTACATCTATTCTTTCTTCCGTGAGTAATTGCATTTATTCTGAGGGCTATGCTCGGCGACATCGTATTAAAAATGCTTTTACCCATTTCAGAAAATTGTCTTTTTCTGATATTATGCTCTATGTCATCAATTCTTCCCACTATTCTATATCAGAGAATTATGCACGTTTCCGAAGCATACTTAATACCAAAGATCTGCCGATTGTCTCTAAGCAAGTACTGTCAAAGGCACACTCAGGGAATTTCTCATGAAGCCTTTCTGAATCTCTTTCGTATTTCTGTTGATGAATATTACAAACATAATAAAAATACAGCTTTATGGAATAGGTTCCATTTATATGCTGTAGACGGAAGCACCATACAAATCCCAGTCTCAGAAGAAAATCCAAAAAATTTCGGATCTAATCCCAATAAATATGAAAAGGATACACCTTTAGCATCTGTATCGACACTATACGATATAACGAATGATATCTTAGTCGATTTACATATACGATTTAATGAGATGGATTCTGCCAAACTGCATATGGATTATCTTCCTGCCTTTCCTAATTCTATCGTGATTTTTGACAGAGGATATCCCTCTGAGGATTTATTCCGCTTTTTACAGCAAAGAAAAATCTTTTTCTTAATGAGGGTTCCGAAAACCTTTAAAAAAGAAATACATGATAAAACTGATATTCTTTTTACTTATCCAACCAAGAAAGAAAGTGATGAAATTACTTTGCGAAGTATTATATTCTCTTCGCTGGGGAATCGAAAGCAAGTACCGTGAATTAAAAAATCGTCTTGAAATTGAAAATTTCAATAGTCTGAAACCGATATGTATCAAACAGGAATTTTACATAGCTATGTTTCTTTCTAATGTTGCTGCTATTTTGAAACAAGAAGTTGATAAGAAAATTTCATCAGATGCCTCACTAAATTTCAAAAAACATACTTATCAGGCGAATCGTAGTTTTATCTTAAACAGAACAAAAAGTATAATATTAATACTGTTGAAATCCGAAATGGACTTTGTGATTCAAACGATATATTGCCTAACAGAAGAAGCTGCAATTGTACGTTCTATAATCCGCCCGAATAGAAAATACGGAAGATACCGCAGACATACCCGGCGAAAGTTCTATTCACACGTGAAGAATTGTTTGTAAATACAATAAATCAGTTCATTCGAAGTTATTTCATTTTGAAATAGCTTATTTTGCATACTTTTTTCAAGGATTAACGAAAACTTGGCAAGGTATTTAAAACCTTTAAATCGGCTTAAGTTGACGACATTGCCTGCATAGCAGGTGGTTAATAAAAAGATTGCTATACAGATAGAAAAATTATGTTACTTTCATAAAGCAACATAATATTTCTACACCAAAAGCTTATTCTTATTTTACAATTGGAAAGCAAAGCTCTGTAACGAGCTCATTTGGATTTTGTGTCTGTGCAGGACTGACATGGTAAATGCAAAACATCGGACCGCTGAATTGGTATCCGTTTTCTTTTACCCAGTTTGCTACTGCCTGATTAACTAACGTGATTTGCTCATAACTCCCTTTATAAGTTGCAGAAGCCACCTGTACTGTTGGTTCTTCCTTAAAAACAACGTTTCCGCTATTTTTATGGTTTCCTTTTACTGCAATCTGAATCTCTACATCTGGATTGTTTTCCATATGACCTTCATCGTGAAAAACTGCTGTGGCATTGCATGGCATATCATATTCTATCTGGTGTGGAAGTATCGTTTCTGCTAGTTCCTGCCATAAAATTCCCTCTTTATCATACCCAGGGATTCTTTTTCTTAACGTTGCAACATATCTGGTTTGAATTTCTTTTAACACTACATTATATTCCATCATATTTTCTTCCTTTCTCATGTGTTCCATCACTGTCGAAAGTAAGTTCATCTGTTGATTCGTCTTTTCCTGCCGGTCTTTTAGTTCTGCATATTTCACAAGCAAAAAACTTTCCATTTTTTCTTTATCATCATAATGATTTAGGATTTCTACGATTACAGCAAGCGCAAATCCCATATCTTTTAACGACTGTATCCGGGAAGCCAATGGTAACTGATTCTCACTGTAATAGCGGTATCCTGTAAATGTATCGATTTCTGCTGGTTCTAAAAGACCCATTTCATTATAATGACGCAACATACGAATGCTGATTCTCGACAGTTTGGAAAAATCTCCTATTTTTAACATTTCATCCTCCACATATGTGTTTTTGAGCTCAAATTTACTATAAAGTATACCATGGTGTGAGAGTCAAGCATAACTTTTCAAGTTTTTTCAAGTATTAAAAAAAAATGCATCTTGATATGCTGTAACAGCCATGCCAAGACGCATTTCCCGTTTTTTAATTTGTTTGACACTATTTTTAAGCTACTTCGTTTTGCAACAAACCGAATCGTGTCAGTCATCTCGCAAGTGCAATTATCTGCCCTTATGTTTTTCTTTTCGTTTCTGCTGTTTTTTTTCAAATAGAAATTGCTGCAGTTCTTCCTTTTTTTGTTTCTTCTTTTCTTTACGTGCAAATTTCGTTTCTTCCTGCAATAATTTTAGTGCCTGCATGGATTTTGTGCCAAGCATAGGTGACTCCATCTGCTTTTGAATCTGACGCTGCACGCGTTTTGGATTTTTTGCAATATCTTTCTTTTTGTCCATTTTAACAGCTGGACTAAATTTCAGATCATAATAGTTTGTCTGGATAAAATTCATGATGTCGTAATCCTTTGGTTCTGCTCCATATGTCACTTTACAGGAAGCTAGTCCTGCTTTTGTTTCCCGTTCAAAAACCAGTACCCAGAAAGGCTCATCAAAATATACCAGCAGTTTTCCACTATTCCAATCTTTTTTGCATTCTTTGTCCACAAAAATACCTCCTTTTGTAATACAAAGAACGGACAACCAAGGAGGCAGGTTACTGACAAATGATTTGCTTCCGGACTACCAACCGGAATGTGTTTTTATCTTCATATGATATCAAATCTGATATCGCTTTATTCAATTTGTTTTACCACTTTATCTTAACATGTTTTTCTGAAATTTTCTACTTCTTCTTTCGATGGCATAACTCTGAGCGCACCTTTTTTTGTCGTAATAAGTGAAGCTGCCGCATTTGCAAAAAGCAACATTTCTTTTAATTGTTCCTCACTTAAATTTTCTAGTCCATTGGTTAGAATATAATGCAGACAGCTTCCCATAAAAGTATCGCCTGCTCCAGTGGTTTCTATGGTGTTTTTTTGACGAAACGCTTCTACTTCTACTTTTTTATCCTTATAATATGCTCTGCTTCCGTCACTGCCAAGCGAGAGTAGAATTAGTGGTATATGATATGTTTCCTGCAATATTTTCACGGCACGATCATAGTCTTCTTCACCCGTAAACCATGTGATTTCATTATCAGATATCTTTAAAATATCACATACTTTTAGGCCAAAAGCTACCTGTTGTTTTGCCAACGCAAGAGATTCCCATAAAGGTTCTCTTAAATTTGGATCAAATGAAATAAGACATTCATGCTTTTTTGCAAGTTCCACTGCTCGTTTTGTTGCATTGCGAACCCCTTCGTGCGTCATGGAAAGTGTTCCAAAATGAAATAGTCTTGTCTCTTTCAGAAAGGATTCATCTATTTCATCTTCGCTTAACATCATATCGGCTCCAGGATTGCGGTAGAACGAAAAATCTCTGTCACCCGTATCGTCTGTTTTTACAAATGCCAGTGTTGTATTTATTTTATTATCAAACAGTAAACCTCTGCTGTCGATTCCAATTTCTTCTATCGCTTCTTTTAACTGTCTTCCAAACATATCATCGCCGACTTTTCCCAGAAATGCTGTGTGATGTCCTAATTTTGTAAGCATGGAAAGTACATTGCAGGGCGCTCCTCCCGGATTTGCTTCGTACATGGGATTTCCCTGTACACTGTATCCATTCTGCGTAAAATCAATCAAGAGTTCTCCAAGTGCTATTATATCGTATGTTTTTTTCATGTGTAATTCTCCCGCTTTCTGACTAAGTTGTTTCTCTTTTTACCAAAGATACCGGCAGGGTTGAGCGGTTTGGAACAATGTTTCCTTCACTTGCTTCAATCAACAGCTCTACTGCTATTTTTGCCATTTCTTTCATTGGCTGATGTATGGTTGTAATTCGTGGCGTCGTTAAAGAAGCAATATTTACATCATCAAATCCCACCACTTTCATTTGTTCTGGAATTTTTATATCCAGTTTATGACAAATCTGCAAAATCTGTGCTGCAATGACATCACTACTTGCAAATACGCCGTCGGTATCCGGATTTTCTTTTAAAACCGCTTCAATTTCTTCATGATATTCCAAATGGTTATACTGAAACGCATTTGTCGCTACTTCCTGAAATGCAATATTTTGTTCTTTGCATACTTCCCGAAACCCAATTGCTCTGGCATCTGCTGGCATGGCAGTTTCATGTACCCCGCTAAAATGTATCAGTTTTCTGCTTCCGCTATCAATCAAATGCTGTGCTGCCAGTCTTCCACCAGCTAAATTATCACATTCTACTGTTGCTGTTCCATTTTCCAGGTACCGCTCTATTGTAATCACTGGAATGTTCAGACCTTCAAATTCATGCAGTGCAACATTTCCACTACACAGGATAATTCCCGCTACACGATTTCCGGTACACATTTCCACATATTCTTTTTCTTTTTCATCTTTTTCCTGCGAATTAAACAAAAGCATCTTATATTTGTGCAAATAAGCCTGATTTTCAATATTACTGATCAGCTCTGCAAAATAGGGATGCCGGATGTGAGGGACGATCACACCAATCGTGTTTGTAGTCTGCTTTGATAACGAGCGTGCTACTTCATTCGGCTGGTAGTTTAACTTCTTCATTGCTTCATTTACTTTTTCTCTTGTCTCATTGCTGATATACCCTCTATTATTTAAAACTCTTGATACTGTAGTTACGGTCAGTCCAGTCTCTTTTGCTACGTCTTTTAATGTTGCCACAGTCTCTCCTCCATTGCAGTTACTTTATTTAGGCAATTGCGAAACTATGTAAATCACTTGCTATGCTAGGTGAATTTACCAAAAGAATGGCGACTTGCCACTGCATTGGAGCCTACTTTTGGTAATATTCACTTTAACATTTCATATAAAATGAGTTTCGCAATTGCCTAAGTTATTTTATTTTCATCGATTGTAAAACATTCTGCTTTCTGTCTATGTAAATATCCCCGTAATTATATCATTTCCTGCTGTGACTTCAAATATAGTATCGCAATTAGAAGTGAAAAATCTTTCCTGGCAGCCGTCTTGCTTTTGTTATAAAACAAGTGTTTTCATTTCATTATCCTGTGAATATCTGATTTCAAATGTTTTTTCTTTAAAATCTGCGATTAATTCTGCCTTAAATTCGCCATTTTCTCGAACAATATGTAAATGGTCATCCCCACATGTCTGCATACAAAATTCCCCATCAAATGCTTTATGCGTATTTCTAAACTTCATCAGCTGAATCAGCTTTTCTACAACCGGTCTTTCTACCTCTTTTGCAATTTCTTCCAATGTATAATAATGTCGGTTGATATTCCTTCCAACTTTTGTTTTCTCTAAAAGTTCTAAATCATTTTTACCTGCCAGCAGTCCTACATAATAAACCTGTGGTATTCCGGGTGCAAAAAATTGTACCGCTCTGGCTAACAGATATGCCGCATCTTTATTTCCAAGTGCCGAATAGTAAGAGCAATTCACCTGATAGATATCCAGGTTATTGTATGCGGCTGTATTATAAATTTTCTTCACATTTGCTCCAAAGGTATATATTTCTTCTTTTGTCTTTTCTATTTCTTCATCCGGTAATAAATCTTTTACATCCACCACCCCGATTCCATCATGTGTATCTAATGTTGTAAACTGTTTTCTTGGACAAATGGAAAGCCAGTTTTTTAAATACTGTGTCTGTCCAAAGTAAATTGCATTTAAAAGAAGCATTGGCAGTGCAAAATCGTATACGTAATAGTCTTTTTTCGCAATCCTTGTTTGCATTGTATAGTGTTCATGGATTTCCGGCAGCAGCTGTACCTGATATTTTTCTACAACATTTTCACATTCCTTTAAAAATTCCCATACATCTGGCTCTATGAAAAAGCAACTGGTTCCGGCTTTTTTCGTTGCATATGCGAATGCATCCAGACGAATCATGGCTGCTCCATGTTTACAGAGTGTTGTCAGATTATCCGCTATAAATTTCTTTGCGGTATCTGATTTACAGTTAATATCTATCTGCTCTTCGTCAAAAGTGCACCATACTTTTTCCGTAGTTCCATCCAAAAAATGTGCATCGACATAAGGTGCCCGTGGTTTTCGCTTATATATTGCATCTACTTCTTCCTCAGTTGGTTCTCCATTCATCCAAAAATCTTTATAGCGGATAAATAAATCCCGATATGCAGAATCTTCTTTTTTTGCAAGAAAATCCTTGTAATACTCACTTTGTGCAGAAATATGATTGATCATATAATCAAACATCAGATAATACTTTTCTGCCAGATTTTCGATATCGTTCCAATCGCCAAATGCTGGTTCCACCTTATGGTAATCCATTGGTGCAAATCCTCTGTCTCCGGAAGACGGAAAAAATGGAAGAATATGCACGCCACATACGGCCTCTTTAAAATAGTTTTCCAAAACTTTCTGCAAGTCTTTTAAATTATTCCCCAATGAATCGGCATATGTAATCAACATGCATTTATTTTCTAATTTTCTCATAAATTTCTCCCTATCCTATGATTTTACTGCTCCTGCTACTACACCACTTATAATTTGTTTTTGTAAAAACAAATATAAAATCAAAATTGGTGCTACCGTTAGAACAAGTGCTGCCATAATTACTCCGTAATCAGCAGAATATGTTCCATAAAAAGAGTAGGTAGAAAGCGGAAGCGTATATAATTCTTTTCTTCCAAGTACTAAAGAAGGAAGAAGATAATCATTCCAAAATGCTAATACATTTAAAATGACAAGTGTTGCTGTTGTAGGTTTTAAAAGTGGAAATACCACTTTAAAAAATGTCTGCACTTTGCTACATCCGTCTAAGCATGCTGCTTCTTCCAAAGACATTGGAATGCTGCTTTTAATAAATCCCTGAAAAATGAAAACAGACATACTCATTGCAAATCCCGTATGCATAAAAATCAAGGTTGTTCTATGATTCAGCAAGTGCAGCTTGGAACCATAAATGGACACTAACGGAATCATAATCGCCTGAAATGGAATAATCATGGATGCTGCCATCATGACAAACATAATCTTTGAAAATTTATTTTTGGCTCTTGTAAAATAGTACGCGGTCATTGCCGATAACACTACAACAAAAAAGGTTGCAAATGTTGTAATAAACAAAGAATTTCCAAATGCTTTTACAAATTCCATTTTTTCAAAAGCATTGACATAATTTTCAAATGAATATCCATTCTTTGCGAGAATCGTAAATGGATTTTTTATAATATCTACTTTTTGTTTAAAGGAATTGAGGAATACAAGTACAAATGGAAGCATATACAAAAGGAACATAAGTACTACTACGATAAATCCAATGGCTTCTAACATTCTTTTTTTCATTCCGCCTACTTTTGATTTTCGTTCCATTATGCCTCCACCTCCTTTTTCTTTCCGATATAAATCTGTGCACCACTAATAATTGCTACTACTGCAAATAAAAACAATGCTTCAGCCTGCCCTACTCCATAATTTCTTGAAGTAAATGCTTTATCATAAACGTACATTGCCACTAACTTTGTTGTGCCGTATGGTGCTCCACCTGTTAAAGTAAGGTTTACATCATATACCATAAATGCTCTTGATAATGTAAAAAAGATACAGATAACAAAGGAAGGAACCATCAGTGGCAGTATGATACTTTTCATTTTTTGAAGTCCTGTTGCTCCATCAATGCTTGCCGCTTCTAATACATCTGTTGAAAGTCCGGAAAAACCTGCAATATAGATCAGCATCATATATCCGGATAACTGCCAGATTGTTACAATAACAAGCGAAATGAATGCTTTATCTGGATCTGCCAGCCAGGATTTTGAAAAAATCCCCAATCCAGTATGTTGCCCAAAATTAACCAATACTCTTGAAAATACAAACTGCCAGATAAATCCTAATACAACTCCCCCGATTAAATTCGGTGTAAAAAATCCCACGCGGAAGAAATTCTGTCCTTTTAATCCGTTTGTTAATGCATATGCCAGTAAAAACGCTACTACATTTACCAGAATTACCGCTAAAAATACATATTTCAACGTCAGTCCCATGGATACCCAAAAAGCACTATCTTTAAAAGCAGACATATAGTTTGACAAACCAACTATATGCTTTGTTGGATTTACTCCATTCCAGTCCGTCAGTGTAAGATAAAATCCATATAAAAAAGGCATGATAACAACTGCACAAAAAACAAAACACCCTGGTATTGCAAAAATAATCAGATTCTTTATTTTCTCACTTGTTTTTCTTCCCATCGTTCCCATTTTTTCAATCCTTTCTGCTGCTGTAAAACTATGAGAAACAAGCTTTACAATCTTCTTTTTGTAATTACACATCGTGTTTGATATATTTTTTCCCGAAATTTTCCTAGTGCATATATTTTATATATGCGGGCATAACACATGCCCGCATACCTAATCTTTTATTTTTGTGATGTCCAGTAAGTGTCAATGTCTTGTGCAAGTTCTGCTTTTTTACTTTGTCCACCAAGATATTTTTGCATGGAAGCACCAAGTACTTTCCAATGATCGGATGGTGCAATAAAGCTGGAAGAATAAGTATTTCCGGCTGCCATCTTTGTCTGCATATCTTTTCCAAGTGGATCTGCTGCCTGATATTTATTGTTTGAACATGCTGGAACAACTGCTGCATTCTGAACTAACATCTTTTGTCCCTGATCTGTAAAGACAATCCAGTGTAAGAATTCTTCTGCTGCTGCAACCTGCTTTTTCGTAGCCTGTACCTTATCAATCATAACCTGTTTTGTAGCGGAAGCCTGCATTTTGGTATTTGCAAAGTCAGATGTATCATTTCCTAATACATATGGTAAAAATCCATATTCATCTGTTACTTTTGCGCCAGCTTGTAATAAGTTTGGCCATGCCCATGTTCCGTTTGCCCATATTGCTGCTTTTCCATCTACTAAGAACGTTGGATCCTGATCATAAATTGCTCCAAGTGGATCTGCTCCGTTGATATTATATTTCATTAATAGATCAAACGTATCAACGAATTCATTGAATCGATTATACTTTTCTGCTTTCAAAGAACCCGATTTTAACTGGCTGATCACTTTTGCACTTCCATTTGTTGTTCCATCATAAGTATCATAAATAAATCCCAGCTGATGAGCTCCTAGTGACCAGTCTTCTTTTGATAATACAACTGGCTGTTTCATTCCTTTTGCCTGCAATTGTTCCAGCAGACTTTTGAATGTATCATAAGAATTGATTTTCGATGGATCAAATGTAGTTCCCAACGTTTTTTCGATGGTTGCTTTGTTATAGATCAAGCCTCTTCCTTCAATACAAAACGGAAAACTATATATTTTTCCATCTACTTTGGTTACCTGGTTTTCGCATTCCTTTACCCAGTCCTGACCCGATAGATCCAGTGCATCCTGCTTCGCAAGTGCAACAACATCTGTGGTATCAATCATAGCCATTGTTGGTGCGGTTCCTGAAGTATAAGCACTTGTGATTTTTGTATAAGGAGATTCCCCTGTTCCACAAGCCTGAATTTCTACTGAGATCCCCGATTCTTTTTGAAATTCTTTTGCCATATCTTCTAGTGCTGTTTGTATTTCGCCTTTGCTGTTTAAAAATGTAATTTTTGTTCCTGACAAATCTTCTTTTTTGCCAGATTGTGTACTGCTTTCACTTCCTTTTGCAGTAGAAGTATCGGAAGCTTTTTGACTCTTAGCTTTTGTACCACCACAACCTGTCATCATACCCATAGCCATTGCTGCAACCATTGTAACTGCAAGTACTTTTTTTACCTTCATCTGTTCTCCTCCAATGATAAAAATCTTTTTCATCCCTTTTACAATAATTCAATATACAACCTTGCGCTTTGTTGTAATTGAACTATATCATTGGATTTTTCATATGTCAATCGGTTGATATACGATTTGTTAATTATGTGGTTTTATTTCAACTTTTTTTGTGCAATTTTAAACTTAATAATCTATTTTCATCTAGATTATTCTATTTCAGTTCGTATTTCATCTAGTATCAAGTTTTTTATATATCAATCGATTGACATTTTAGGGTTGCAGATTCCATGCTGAGCAGTTTCGCATTGCATACTTTGTAATACAAAGCGTGTGAGAATACTGCTTGTCAAATAATACTTTTTAATAGCAAACTTAGTAATAAACTTAACAATAAAAGCATCGCACTTCGTTAGCTTTTGCGATGCTTTTATTGTTTACGTTGACTCTCTTTTCATCAGGGTTACTGGTAAAATGGTACGGCTTGGTATTAGCATTCCTTCCCGTGTATGAAGTAAAAATTCTACGGCTATTTTTGCCATTTCTTCCACTGGCTGATGAATTGTTGTTATATTAGGTGTTGTCAGTTCCGAAATGTCGGAATCGTCAAACCCGATTATTTTCAGTTGTTCTGGTACTTTTATTTTAAGAGAAGCGCAGACTTGTAAAAATTGTGCCGCTACCACATCAGAGCTGACAAAGACTCCATCTATGTCTGGATTTTCCGTAAGTACTTTTTTAATCTCACTACGATAATCCATTCGGTCAGATTGATACTCTTTTGTCTCAATTTCTTTATGCAGGACATTTTTGCTTTCACACGTTTTTCGAAATCCCTCTGCTCTTAAGTCAGCTGGCATAGCTGTTTCATTGATTTTTCCAAAATACATCAGATTATTACAGTTACAATCAATTAAATGTTTCGCTGCCAGTTCTCCTCCCAGAAAGTTATCACACTCAATAGAAGCTATTGTATTTTGTGCATAGCGTTCTATCGTAATCAATGGGATGTCAAAAGAATCAAATTCTTTTAACTCGATATCTCCGCTACAGAGAATGATTCCTGAAACCCTGTTTCCAGAGCACATCTTTAAATATTCTTTTTCTTTTTCATTTTTTTCTTTTGAATTGAACAGCAATATTTTCTGACCATTTATATAAGCCTGATTTTCCAGATAACTGATCAATTTTGCAAAATAAGGATGGCTGATATGCGGTACAATTACGCCAATTGTATTTGTACTTTGTTTGGATAGCGATCGCGCAACTTCATTTGGCTGATAATTTAATTTCAACATTGCTTCTTTTACTTTTTCTTTTGCTTGTCCGCTGATATATCCACGATCATTTAGAACTCTTGAAACAGTTGTTACCGTAAGCCCACTCTCTTTTGCTACATCTTTTAATGTTGGCACTTATTTTCCTCCAAGGTTCCTTTTTGAAATTTATTTTCTCATCCTATAAACCGAAAAATTTCCTTTTGAAATTCATCTATTCCTTTTATCTCAAATGCGAAGCTTCTTAAATCTGCTTCTAAAAAAGCTTTGTTTTTATCTTTTTCCCAAACAATTTTAATTTTATCATGCTCTATTTCCATTTTCATGTCTGCGTCAAAGTCAAATGCTTTTGACTCATTTCGAAAGCGTAGTAGTTCTATTTGTTTGATGGTAACTGGTTCAAGAAGCTTTTCTTCCACAACGTCCATGCTAAGATTAGATCGGTTAATTTCTTTATGCCCGTTTGCACCAGCTTTTTTTACAGCTTCATGATCATTTTTTCCAGCAAACAGATCTAAATACCATACCTGTGGTTTTCCTGGCATAAAAATCTGAATTGCTCTTGCTAAAAGCATTTTCCTGTCATCTTCTCCAAGCGCACTATAATATGTTGCATTTACTTGATAATATATATTTGTTTTTCCATGCAGATTTTTTACATACCCACCTCTGCTTACAACCGTTTCTATCAGCGACTGAATCTGATCTTCTGGTATCAGTCCTTTTAAGTCAAGAAGTGGTATTCCGTCATGACATCCCAGCATGTTTACAACCCGAATCTTTTTTTGTATCAGTTCATCTGCCCATATTTTCAAATAGGATCCATCCGAATTCTCAAGCGCGTCTAAGATAAGTCCTGGCAGGAAAAAATCATATGTCATATATCCTTTTTTTGCCAAAGTCTCATATATTTTTTCTTCGTATCCGGCATGGATTTCAGGAAGTAAGGCTAACTCATATGAATCTGCCAGGTTCTGGACTTTCTTTAGTAAATCCCATGTTCCTGGATCATTTAAAAAATTTCTTTCTCCTGCTTCTTTCGGTGCATATGCAAATGCATCTAATCGGACGATTTTAGCACCATATCCCTGCAATTGTTTCAAAACATCTTTATAGTAATCCCAAACCAAAGGAGACTTAATATTTAAATCCATCTGACCTAAATATTTTCTCTTTGATTCTAAAAACTCAACTATCTGGGATTTCATTGACTCATATTTTCCAAAATCCATTTCTTCTGGTATGATTTGATTTTCTAATCCATCATTTATAATCTTTGCAATTTCTTCTGCCATTCCATACTGAATATTCAGATTTTGCATGAAATCCTGCTCATCTGCTTTTTCATACTTTACTTCCTGATAGAATGTATTCCAATATGGAATATTTGTGCCATCAGGCATTCGAACCATTAAGATCGGAAGTCCCGGTTTTCTAAAAAACATGTCTTTTATATATTTTTCATCTGGTTGGATATAACCTTGTTCCGTCATGGTTCCTTTATTTTCCCAAAAAGTATTCCAGTTAATAAAAAAATCTTTATAGATGGATTCTTCTCCATTTTTTAATATATCCTGAAATTGCCTGGATAGTACAGATGCATGGTTTAAAACAAAATCCAGTTTTAAATCGATGGATAATTTTTCCAGTTCCATGAGGTCTTGCTTTTTTGCCATCAGTTGATTTAGTCCATAATCGATAATCGAAAATCCCCGGTCTAAGTCTGTATGAAAAATACTTGGTAAAATATAAAATGAACCAAATACATTTGAGATTTCTTTTTTCTTTAAAAAGTTGATCGTATCCGAAAGTGATTCCCCTATGCTGTCTGGGTATGCATTTAACATCGGTTTGTTATTCAAAGGAGAATTATTCTTCATCGTTTTTTACCCCTGCATGCTGCATAAGTATCTGATACGCTTTTTGATCCAATAGTTCAGCATTTTTTGATAAAATGATTTTTGCTTTGTGTGCCTGTTTTTCAAGCATCTGTTGCTCTATACTCAAAACCAGCATAATAAAAGGACTGTCTGTTGCTCCATCACGATTTCTGGACTTTCTGTGTTCTAATGTTTCCTGTGGTGTGCTGTTTAAAAGTACAGGAATATCTACTCCTGCATAATGGTCACTGTTTCCATGTGTCCATTCCACGATTAAAACATCTGTATTTGAAAAATCTATTTTGTCATACCATAGTTCTGTGTCTTCACGTCCCATCCTGCGAAGCCAGATTTCTTCTTTTCCTTCTTTGAACTGCTTTATGATCGATTCTAATTCTTCAAATCCGATTTCTTCTTTTGAACCAAGATATTTTTCTAATCCTATTTTTCCATTCAGCAGATATTCCTGAAGCCATGGATATTCTTTCTGATTGTTGACATCTGCATCTTTTCCGCTCTCTTGCAGTTTATGGATAATTTCAAATCTTTCTTTGGTAAGCGTTTCTGCCTTTACCATCCCTTTGATCGCACTTTCCCGAAATACATTCAGTCGCTGCGCATCGTTGTATTTTGGTATTTTATGTGGATAGTTGTCTCCAGATAATGTATAACTTCCGATTCCTGCTTTTTGAAAATAGTAGCTAAGTAAAGAAGCTATTTCTGATTTTCCTACACCAGATCCTCCACATACTGTAATAACGATTTTCTTTTGCTTTGTTTCTTTTATCAGAGATTTCATGTTTTCTATCAGTTCTGGAAAAATGATGTTTGCTTTTTGGATGTGAATCTCTTCAATCTGAACTTTATCGCCCGGCATATCTCCATGCGGAATTTCATCTGAAATAACAGGAGCCTGCCATTGTTTTATATTTTCAAGCATTGTTTCTATTGCTTCTTTCGTTTTTTGATTCTCATTACAAGTCATATGGTGTCTCTCCTAAAATTTTTTTCTCTTTTATTTCTGCAAATCTAATATCCATTGTATAGATGGTTCTAAAAATTTATTCCAGAATGTCCAGTCATGAATCCCGCTATCTTCCACATAGGTAACATCTGCGTTTTCTTCTAATAAAAACTCATGGAATTTTCTATTTTGTGCAATTAAAAAATCTTCTCTTCCGCAGGCCATGTAAATGGAAGGTAATTCTTTTTTATCCTTTTTGTTTTCTTTGTATAAATATTCCGGATTATTCACACTATTGGTAAGTTTTGTCAAATCTCCAAAAACGGAAGCGTAGTAATGATAATCTGCAATCATATCCGAGAAATCTTCTGGTAAATTTTCGATGTCATGAATGATGAGTGCTGACGAGAGTGCCACTACTTTTGAAAATGTTTGGGGATATGCAAATCCCGTATGAAGTGCTCCAAATCCTCCCATGGATAGTCCGCCAATAAATGTGTCTTCTTTCTTATCGGAAAGTCCAAAAGTTTTGTTCATATATGCAGGTAATTCTTCGCCTGTAAACGTTTGATAATCTCTTCCTTTTCCTTTTGCATTTACATAAAAGCTGTTATCACCGCTTGGCATAACAATCGCCAGATTATATTTCCCTGATAATTCCTGAACATTACTTCCAAAAAGCCAGTCTTTCGAAGCCCCTGAAAATCCATGTAACAAGTACAATGTCTTCATCGGTCTTTTAAAATGTACATTATCTTTTGTCATCTCTTCTGGCATGTCGTTTGGTATCAAGACCTGTATCTGTGTTACTTTTGATAATGATTTTGCGAAATAATCCAATTGTATAAGTGCCATCCTAAAATCCTCCTTGTATTTATAGTTTATTAGGTGTTTGCGAAACAATGTAAAGTACTTGATACATTAGGTGCATTTACCAAAAAAATGGCGATTTGCCACTGCATTCGGAGCCTTCTTTTGGTAATATTCACTTTAAAAATTCATTCAAAATTAATTCCGCAATTGCCTAATCGTTTATGATTTACAAATATAAAAATGGTTCTTTGGCATCGATAAATTCTATATCAATATCTGTAGAAATCTCTTTTATCCAGCCAACCAAATGCTTCATTCCCATTTCTTCGCTTCGTTCATGTCCCAACACAAGCATTCCTTTTTGAAATCCCATTTCTGCTGCATCTCTTACATAGGCACTGATGGTCCATTCTGTAATATCTCCACAGATTAACAAATCTAAGCCATTTTCATTCATAAGCTGCATCGGAAGTTGTTCTATACCAAGTCCAAGACTTCCTCCTCCAACCAGAACTCCTACTTTTGAAACCATCATATCTGGATTTCCAACAATCTGAATCACCTGCATCGATAATTTTTCTTTAAAAAATGCACACAGTTCTTTTAAGGTTGTTTTTGGAATTTCATAGCATGCGCCAAACGTTGACATCTCCTTGGGATTTGGAATTTTATATTTTTCCCAGTCAAATTCTAAATCAAATCCTTTATATATTCCGTCTTCCTTCGCCATATGCATATGATCATGAAATCTCCAGATAGCAATATTATGTTCTTCAATTAATTTTTTCTTTTCCAGATAAACAGGATCTTTCATAAGCCAGTCTGTTTTATCTTCTCCTGTAAACCAGGTCGGCTCATGTGTAATAATAAAGTTAGCATTTATGGCTATTGCTTTTTGTATTACCTCTACTGTCGCCATAAAAGTGGAAACTACTGTTGTAATTTCCATATCCGGATTCCCTGTCATAAGATGGTCACAAGTCTTATCATATGGCAATGGTTCAATCCCAGTTTTCTTTATAACCAAATCAATTAACTCCTGAACTTTCATATATTGCCTCACTTTCATCCTTTTTCCTGTTTTTTTTATTCTAAACTTAAAACCATTCTGTTGAAAAAGCACTTGCCATCAGACGCCCACCACGTTCATTCGGATGTAACTGGTCTCCCAAATGACAATCATCATACATATAGGCTGGATTATCGGGCTTACATACTGCTTTGTCAAAATCAACTATCCCGTCTGCTACCGTCTGTTCCCGAATCCATACATTTGCTTTTTGTCTCAGTTCTTCCACTTTTTCAAACCATTCCATATTTTCTCCACGGAATGGAGTCAGCGTGCCAAGGATTACTTTACTCTTATGCGTGTGCGCTATCTGGATTAATTTCTGAATTCCTTCTATATATGCTTCGATTGTAATAATCTCATCCGGGTGATTTAACGCATATGGATGTGTGAAATCATTAATTCCAATCAGAATAACCACATATGATTTCTCGCCATCCCGATAGACGTCCTGCTCGAAACGCTCCGTTCCAGGTCCTCCAAATATTGTTCCATTCCCTGGAATTTCTTCTACATAACTATAATCTGATAAGAGTCGGTTTCCTCCGATTCCAGTATTTACAATAGAAATCTTTCCTGGAAATTTCTCATATAATTGTTCTGTGAGTGCATCACTGTAATAAGACATATGCGTAATGGAATCACCAAACAGTGCAATTGTTTTAACCTCTTGATTTGTAAATATCTGAATAGATGTTATTGCTGCCGCAACATTTGCTTTATTTTCATCATAAGAAAGTACTTCAAATACCTCCTGTGAATTTGATTCTTCAAATTTTTGTTCCAGCGTATAATCTCCATTTTTTCCAAAAACGCTTTTCCAGCTCCTTGCTGACCAGGTTTCACAAACGGATCTTATTTTTGTTTTTTCTTTTATATAAACAGATAAAACAATATCTTCCTCAGGTGTAATCGGGAAATATATTTCATCACTATCACATTCTTCTTTTGGTGCAAGTTCAATTACTTTTCTTCCATGTCGTGTTACTTTTGTAAATGTCTTAATTACGTCTGGGTTATTCTTATCTACCTTACCAATAACTACTTTATCTAAAATTAAAACTTCATCGGAATATAAATTAGAAAACTGGATTCTGACTTTTGATCCAGTCATATTATTCATGTAAAAAATACGCTGCGTCACATCTTCCAATACTCCGATGGTTGTATCAAAATTAATTGGAAGATATCTCCACGCTGTTTCCCACTCCCACTGCATGATACATGCCTCCATTTCTTAAAAACTTTCTTTTTATAAACTTTTTGAAACTTCCTCTAATACCTGTACCGTTTCTGCCAGTTGATTCATAGATTCGGTTATTTCTTTTAGTCCAGAAATCTGCTCTAAAAATACCCCATCTGATTCTGCCAACTGGGAAGAAATCGTTTCTACAGATTCTCTTATATCACATAAAATTCCGTCGACTTTTTTGATTGATTCTGTTGTATTGAAGGACATTTTTCTGATTTCTTCCGCAACCACCTGAAATCCTTTTCCTGCTTCTCCTGCTCTTGCTGCCTCTATGGAAGCATTTAGTCCAAGCAGATTGCTTTGTGTGGAAACTTTTTGTATAAACGTAACTACTTCTTTTGTTCCTTTTGTATTTTCTGCTACCTGTTTGGATTTTTTCGTTATTTCCTGATTTGTCGCAGATAAATCCTGAATGTCTTTTGCCATCATTTTCGTTGCTTCATTTACTTTTTGAAATGTCATCGCCAAACTTTGAGCCATCTCATTTAATTTTTTGCTTCTTTCAATACTTCGCGCAACCAAGACTGAACCTACCGTTTCACCCTGCTTGTTTTTCAGCGGTACCGCATATGATTTAAACGGTACACCATATACTTCTTTTGAAACTTCCTGAACAACCACCTGATTTAATTTCAACGCTTTTGCTGCTGCACCAGTGTTTGGTACTAAATCCCCTTTTTCAGCTTTTAGCGGCAGACTTTTTGATGCCTGATTTTCTATGAACGATACCCTGTCTGTTAATGCAATAGAAACTTCATCTTCAAAAAAGTACGGAAGATAAGGAAGCACTTGTTTAAATGCATTTAAAATATCGCTGTTGATATTCTCTATGTTTTCCATTGATTCCCCTTTTTATTGAAATTATCATACTCATTTTGTTACTTCATAGGTCAACTTTACAGCAGCCGATAGATACAAATTTTTACCTGATTTTCTTTTTCTCCAGAGTCCAGGGAAGCAACATATACCCCTGAATTGAGCCATGCATACTTTCCATTTTTATCTGCCCAGAATTTTGGGGATGTTTTTATTTTTGCATCTGAATTCCACTGTATCATTCCTGTATTTTCAATTCCGATATATTCGCCATCATCCGTACATAAAACATATTTCGCACTTACAAAAGATATTTGATCTGCTTTTTGATTGTTCCAGTCTGCGCCACCGGAAATTACTTTTCCACTGATCTTTCCTTCAAAAGTTCCTCCGATAATCGGAATTACCTGTAAAAAGCCCTCCATCGTATCTTTTAACGGATATGCCTTTTCACAGTCTACGAAAAGTTTCATGATTACTTCTGATTCTAACGTCATTTTCTCACCCCTTCACTGCTCCTACAACGATTCCTTTGATAAAATATTTCTGAATAAATGGGTATACCATTAATATTGGTAAAATTCCAATTACAGCCATTGCCATACGAACTGCTGTCCCTGGAAGTGCTATATTTCCTACTCCAAGTAAATTTGATGAACCTGATTTTAAAAACTCAACATTATTCATGATTTTAATCAGCAGATTCTGGATTCCAAAGTATTTTGGATCGGTAACGTAGTATAGACAGTTAATCCAGTCATTCCAATAACATAAAGCTGTAAACAAACTTATTGTTGCTACCGAAGGCACAGACAATGGTAATACTATTCTGCCAAATGTCAGAAGTTCACTTGCACCATCTATTTGTGCGGACTCGATAATCGCTTCTGGTATGTTATTCGTATAGTAATTCCTCACAAGGAAAACATTAAAAGCTGTTACTAAATAATTTGGCAGTATCAACGCCCAAATGGTATTTTTGATATGGAAAAAATTGGACCACATCATATAAGAAGCTACAATTCCACCATTAAAAAGCATTGTAAAAAAAACAAAAAACGAAAGAACATTTTTATATTTAAAGTTTTTTCGAGACATTGGATAAGCAAGCGTTGTTGTTACTAATACACTGCCTGCAGTTCCCACAACTGCTACCAGAATCGTAACTCCATACGCACGCAGTATCGTTGCTGCCTGCTTTAGCATGTAGTAATAAGCATCCAAACTCCATGTTTTTGGCAAAAATGAGTATCCGTTTGCAATAAGTGCCTGCTCCTTTGTAAATGAAGCGATTATAATAAGCAGAATCGGTAACATCGTGATAATTGCCAAAATTGTAAGTATCACGGTTGAAATGATTCCAAACCTTTTTTCATCTGTTATTTTATGCATAATTTCCTCCTAGAACAGAGCATTTTCATTGTCAATCTTTCTTACGAATGCATTTGCAGCTAACACAAGGACGAATCCTATTACTGACTGATATAATCCTGCTGCCGCAGACATTCCCACATTATTAAGTTCCATCAGACTATGGTAAACGTAGGTATCAATTGTCTGTGTTACATCGTATAATGCACCTGAGTTCATAGGTACCTGATAAAATAGTCCAAAATCTGAATAGAAAATTCTTCCTACAGACATTAAAGTAAGTATAATAACTGTTGGTTTTAACAATGGAAGTGTTACATAAAATATTTGTTTCATTTTTGTAGCCCCATCAATTTTAGCTGCTTCATATATACTCTTATCTATTCCAGAAATACTTGCCATATATATAATACAGCTATATCCTACACTCTTCCACAAGTATACTATAATCAATATTACTGGCCAATACTTCGGTGTTGTATACCATGCTATGGATTTTAGGCCAAATAATTTTAAAACCGTATGATTGATAAAGCCTGTATCTGAATTCAAAAAAGCAAACCCGATAAAACCTACAACTACCCAGGAAAGCAGATTTGGCAAAAGCAATGCCGACTGAAACACTTTAACCCGGATTGTTTCTCCGAGTTCACACATAAGTATTGCCACAAATATAGCCGCAACTGTTCCTACTATAATAAACGTAAGATTATAAAGTAGTGTATTTCTAACAATTACAAGTGCATCCTGTTTAAACAGATATTTAAAGTTTTCAAATCCACACCAGGCACTTCCAAATACTCCTTTTGTATAATTGTAATCTTTAAATGCCAGAAAAACTCCAAACATTGGAATATAATTGTTTATAAGCATGTAAGCGATTCCCGGTAAAGCGATTAAGAGGAGGGGACCGCTTTTGGCGAATCCCTTTCCATTTTTCTTTTTACTTATTTCCATTTTTTTCTCCACATTATTTATTTTTCAGCCATGTATTTAACTGTTTTTGTTTTGCGGCAATAATGTCATCTAATCCAGCAGATTTTAGTTTGCTTTCAAATTCAGGTATTGCTGTATTTGGATCTACACTTCCGCACCATAGTCCTGGTAAATATTGCTGAATTACATTACTTACTGCTGTATACTGACTTTTTACATCACTGGAATCAAATGTATATCCCATTGCAGGTGATCTTGTTGCACTTTTATTTTGTTCTTCTTCCCAAGTCAGTGAATCTTTATTTGTGCCTGTCATAGGATACATTAAAAAGTAATTTCCAAGTGTTCCGCAGCTTAACTGAGATGTATATGGTACGCTTGTTGCATCTTTTCCAGTTGGGTAAGAAACATAACCATTTGAATCCATTGTATAATCTCTGTCTTTTATTCCATAAATCAGTGAATTAATAACATCCTGATCGGAATAGGTCAGATTTAAAAATTTAAGTGCTGCTTCTGGTACTTTTGAGGTAGATGAAACCATCCATGAAACTGCATTTACAGATGTTGTATCCAGATAAGAATTCCCAATCTGTATTGCTCCAAGCTTCTGTCCTCCACACTGTGCTTCTAAAGAAGCTGCTGTATCAGCGGTTGGATAACTATATGCTGCAACATAGCAGAAACTATTGTCTGATGACATCAGCTCTGTCGCTGTACTTGTTGTAGTTGCTGCATCCTTCATAATAAGTCCCTCGTTATACCAAGTTCTTGAAAGATTACATAATTTTTTAAATTCATCTGTTCCATAATAGTCTGTAACCGTTGTGCTATCCCCCTGCAGAACTCCTTTGGGGCTATTATAATCATCTGTAAGGTAATCTGTTTTTGTACTACAAAGATTTAATCCCGAACTTCCCTGCTGTACTGGAACAAGTGGCGACATATCTGGATATGCAGCTTTTACTTTACGTAAAATAGCGGTAAGATCATATACACTTTTCACCTGGCTCATATCAATTCCCAGTTTATCTGCCATATCTTTTTTATAAATAACCATTGGTGTCAATGCATATGGTTTATACGTTGGAACCCCGTATATTTTTCCATCTTTTTCACATGCAGAAACTAAGTCCGATCCTAATAGTTTCTTTGTATCAGGAGCATCTTTATCGATAATTTTTGTAATGTCGTATGCCATATCACTGGAAATACAGGTGTTAAAGTTTCCAAGCGATTCAAAAATATCAATCTTGTCTCCTCCTTGCAGTGAAAGACTTACCGTTGAAGAATAATCGGAAATCGCAATCGGTTTTAATTCTACTTCTACTCCGATTTTATCTCTCGTTATCTTATCAATTGCCTCTTCTACTGTTTTTAATGTATCTGTACTTGGAATATTATTAAAAGTTGCATATGCGTACACAACTTTATCATATTTTTTCCCTGTACTACTTGTTTGTGTGGAATCCGTTTTCCCCCCAGTTGAATTTCCACAAGCGCCTAGCCCCGTTGCCATAGCTGCAACCAGTGTTACTGCTACAATCTTTTTAAATCCTTTCATCATATAAAACCTCCCTTTTTTGATAGTGTTAGTATAACAAGCGCTTTACATATTATCTTTTAAAAACAAGACATCCTTTTTCAATTTTAAGATATATATGAAAAAAGCAATTCTATTTATGTCTCGTAAATAAAATCGCTTTTTTAGTCTGTTATTTAATTTTATACTCTGTTGGTGATACTCCTGTCACTTTTTTAAAAATTGTAGAAAAGTAGGAAAAGTTGTCAAATCCTACTTCTGAAGCAACATCGCTTATATTCTTATCACTGTTTTTTAATAATTCCTTGGCACGCTCTATCCGGTACTCATTGATATAATCTTTCAAATTTTTTCCCGTTTTCTTTTTATATAGTTTTGCCAGATAATCAGGCGTTAAGAAAAATTCTGCTGCAATTTCATTTTTCCCGATTTCCTCCTGATAATTTTTTGAAATGAATCCCTGAATTTTATCAATAATGGTCGCTGCTTTTGCAATTTCTTCTTCATATGCAAACGTTTTTTCCATCATATAATTCACCCAGCGAATCATGTCAATTTTTGAATCCATTGCATGACCTGCCATTTTTCCAGATAAATCGTCATAAAATAATTTCGTGGCTAAGATTCCTTTTTGCATTAAGTCCGCATAAAACACTTGGTTTATCTCCTGTTTCATCAAATATAGCGTATGCAGATTTAATTTTTTCAAAGAAGTCAGTTCATCAAAAACCTGCTTTAGATACTGTAATATACCTCCCTTGTCTTTATCCTCCAACAGTTTTTTCATTTTCGTCAAATCCAGGATTTGCATTTCTCCATTTTCCAAGGTCAGAATATCTTCTTCGTAAAAAATTTTTCCAAAACCTGCGATGTTATAATCAAATTGCTTTTTTAATCTGGAAATCGCTTCTGGCAATTCTGATATTTCATAATTTTTACTCATACACATTGTGACAGTCGATTTAAAATAGATTTTACAGGTATCCATCAATTGTCTGCATTTTTCATAGCAGACTTCTTTATCCTCATATTCAAAAACGCTAACAAACGCCAGTGTATCATCATAATGATATTTAATTACATTTTCATTTTCTACTTTTCCGGTTAAAATTTCTGAAAACATTCCTTCTAAAACAAATTCAAAAATACCTTTTGTATATTTTTCTATGTCCGTTTCCATATTGGTCAGTTTCGAATATATAATTGCAAAATCTGCTTGTGGATTTATACCTAAATGCCTTTGTTCTATTTCAGATATAATCTGTTTCTTATCCGTCATTTCTCCATCTAATAGATTTTTCCAGAAATCCTGTTTTACAAGGCGTATATTTCTTTCCATCCAGACACCATAATCACTACTAGTTTTCATACTTCGTTTTTGCTTTAATTTTACTGTTATTTTTTGCAGATTTAATTCCATAATGTTGATATCAAATGGTTTTACCAGGTACGCTGCGGCAGAATAATTAATTGCATTTGTTGCGTAAGCAAAATTTTCATGGCATGTTAATAGTAAAAATTCACATTCCAATTTTGAATCCCGTACCCATTTGAGCAATTCTATGCCACTTTCCTGTGGCATTTCAATATCGCTAATGACAATATCAATTTCTGTATCTGTTAAAATTTTTTTAGCGGACATTGCATCATATGCGGTATACACCTCATCAATATTTACTTTTCCCCAATCAACCGAATTATGAATCGCTTCTACTGTTGCGATGTCATCATCAACAATTAAAATTTTTATCATTTTTCACTACCACTCATTCTATTATTCTATAATTCATGTTTGGGAACCGCTGGTATGTATATTTTATTCAGACAGCCATGCAAAAATGTATTTTCAACGATAAGTAAATCATCTCTTTCATACATCAGTTCTATCATGCGCTTAACACTCCTTAATCCAACTCTTTTTCCTTTTTCTGTGTTTTTTGTTAATTTACCTGACATATACTCCAGCACATCTTTTGGATAACCTTTTCCATCATCTTCTATTTCTATTAAAAGCATCTCTTCTGTCTTATATTCTACTTTTCTGGCTTTGATTAGTAAGGTCAGAATATTCTCCATGGATACCGCATATTTGTATTCGTTTTCAATAAATGTATGTATGAGCAACTGAGGGATTTTCCATTCACCTAACTCCTCCGGCAAATCAATCATATAAAATACACATCCCGGATATTTCAGCTCCTGCATTTCAAAATAATTATTCACATGCTTCATTTCTTCTTTGAGTGAAACGGTGTGAAAGCCTGCCTGAAACATATACCTTACATTTTTGGATAGTGCTTCAATATAGACCCTTACCTGTTCGGATTTATTTTGTGCAGACAAGCTTGAAATTGTAGTGAGTGCATTTAAAAAGAAGTGCGGTTTTAACTGCAATCGTATACTTTTTAATTCCATATCCTGCAATTCTAATTTTTTTTCGTAACTTTGAATTTTGAGTCCAACAATCTCGTTTATCATTTGATTGGTGGTTTCCTGAAGCATTAAAAATTCTTTTGTATGAAAATTTGCATCAATTCTGCTTTCATAATCTCCACTCTTGATACGATCCATATCCTTTGTCATACGTTCCATCGGATCTGCAATTTCTTTTTTCGTGAATTTTAATATAAAAAACAAAACCACAACTGCTACAAAAACAACTAATGCGACTCCTATCATACTGACATGTGTCTGGTTTAAGATACTTCTCTTATTTGTATAACAATATAGCGTCAGCTGATGGTTTACAATTTTTGCCTTCAATAGATTATAATTGTCTGAATTGATTTTTCCAACCGTATTACCAGCTTTTAGTTGTAATGTCTGTTTTCCCCATACTTTTCCAATCAATCCGTCCTTATTTGCAATGATAATGGAGCGGTTTCCTTCGCCTTTCATGGATAATGATTTCAAAAGTGAATCTGTTCTTACATATATGGCAATTGCTGTCGTTTTTGACAACAACATTTTATACATATAATTTTGTTTATTTATAGTAACAAAATTCCATTGAAAGCTTGTTACTTTTCCACCATCTATTGCTTTTGAAGTAAACTCACGCAAACCATTTTTTTGCGTATATGTAATCTCCTGATTTTTGGCATCTATACACATATCATAATTTTTGTCATATATTACGATAGCATCAACAATTTCACTTCCTGAAACAATATTTTGTATGTAATTATCGAGCGCTATCGAAGATAAGGAACGGTAATTTTCATTACTTCCTTTTATATTTGACAAATCTTCTCCCTGCGTAGTGATGTCTTTTAACATATTGTCCATACTATTGATGCTATTCTTACACTCATTTTTATACAATGCCAAAAATGCTTCCGAGGAAGAATTCATTTCACTTTTCAATATTGCATAGGAAGAGATCAAAAATATTCCCTGTGCAAAAATCAAAAGAATCATCAGGAACAATAAATATTTTAAAATTTGATTTACGAACGATTTTTGTTTTATCATCTTTCCCCCATGACAGACTGCGTATGAATATATTTCGCTCATTTACGATGCATTTTTTATTTTCGATGACTTAATCACTCAAACTTCGCACTTGAATAAGTGCCTATGCACCTTGAAAATTCAATAATAACTGGCATTAAAATAGCACGAAACCTATGGTTTTGGTATAATTAAGTCACCACAACAAAATCATAAAACCGGAG